>WLWI01003637.1_pt1 | contig 13209 bp, 10 predicted proteins | sample 6701501 | NCBI WGS metagenome assembly WLWI01 (sample SAMN12718690, study PRJNA515312) | sponge metagenome | isolation source: marine sponge | host: Mycale hentscheli | place: New Zealand: South Island, Marlborough, Capsize Point | collected 2014-11-01
GGGCGGAGCTGTGCCCTCAGCCAATCTCTAAACCACCCAAGGGCCTCCTAGACTCAAGAATCCGATCCCCTTCATCCTCTACAACCTCTTCTCTTGTTTCCCTTTTCATCAAAATGAGAACTGCTGAACCTGAACCTGAACCTGAACCTGAACCTGAACCTGAACCTGGCGCGGGACCGGCACCGCGGATTGTGCAGCAGCCTTTGGATCGTACTGTTCCCGAGGGAACAATTCTCTGGCTCAGCGTAGAGGTGGAGCCGAGAACCGGTGTTTCTTATCAGTGGAAGCGAGGGCGAACCCTGCTCGATGGATTCGGCAAGACATCTAACCTTTTCTTAGGGCCGGCCTCGGAGGCTTCGAATGGGGAGTATCATGTCGTAATTACCTATCCTGGAGGGGAAATTGAGAGCCGAACGGCGCGGGTCGTGGTGCAACCAGATGATGGAGTGAAACCGAATGAAAGTTTTTACCCACTCAAGACCGTTCGAGGAGCAACGGCTGATTTTCACATTATTCCAAGCTTCGGGGAGAGTTTTGTTCAGCGGAGTTCCAACTTTCGCATTGAAACGGATCCGGTTATCATTTTTCGAAATCTTCGCGGAGGGAATCTTGAGTTCGCGGGAGCCACGATTCCTGACGCGAATGCGGAAACCCGGAGTTTCTTTGACTATGACAGGAAGGAAGATGGTCTCGCCTACTATGGGGGGACGGTCACATCTAGTGTCAAGATTGACGGAGTGGCCCGAAGTGGCGATGAGTTTGCCATTACGGCTCTCGCCACCGACGGCATCTATGGGCTCGTTGCGATAGATGGGTTTCCTCCTCGCCGAAACCCTGACACGGATGAACGTGAACCTTACTTCTTCTACCCGAATGTTGTGACACTCGGGAAAGAGTATTCGAAGGTCAGTCAAGTGGATGAGGAATGGGTGACTTTCTACAACGAGGAACAGTTTGGAGATTCTTTTGTTTTCGATCGAATCGTCACCGAGATTGAGCATACGGACGAAATTCGCGTCCGCTTCTTTTTGGATCGGGTCGAGGACGTGGATCCTTCGCCTCGAGATAATATCTCGGGTTTCTTAGAAGGCGAAACTGTTTGGGCACTGGTTGTCGTCACAGAAAAATCGCAGAAGTCGCGGTCTGAAAAGGTGACGCAATATAACCAAGACGGAACGACGCAGGCGTTGCCAGGCTTTGGGGGAGGCTTTGATACGACGACGGTCGAATGGAGAGCGAAGGGGGTCGGTCTCGTTCGCTCGGTTTCTCTTTCAGGGGCTCATATGGACACGATCGTGAATCGACCCTTCTTTTCCACTGAGGAGAACGGCATCGTTGTCGTCGGCGGCGAGTTTGATGACTGGGGGGTAGCGCAATTTCCTGAGAGCGAGCTGCTTCGAGTCCATGGGAACACGTGGCCTTTGCGGAGTGGGTTTGATCAGTATGATGCGGATGTTGAGGTTGTGGATGGTCAAGTATCGTTGTTTGGATACGATGAAGTGGTTTTGGACCCAGATCGACCGCCGGTTCTGAGAGGCGCTGATTCGCGAACGGTGACGTCCCCTGGTGCCCTGACTTGGGACTTAACGGGATTCGATCCAGATCCTCGTGAGCAGGAGATACGCCTGAGCCTGCTGCGTGGTCCTAGATTGGGTGAATCCTTTGATTCTTCAACGGGGCGATTGACTTGGAACATTACGGATTCGATTCCGGACGGTGATTACGAGATAGTCATTGAAGCCACCGAGCGAGGCACTTATTCGTTGAGCTCATTTACCACCATAACGGTCACGGTTGATCTGGTTGCAACTGAGCCCGAGCCCGAGCCCGAACCCGAACCCGAACCCGAACCCGAACCCGAACCCGAACCCGAACCGGAGCCACCCGTTGGTAACGCTCCGATGATTACGACCCAGCCTCTTGGGCAGAATGTTGCCGTGGGAGATGGGGCGATCTTGACCGTCGTTGCCGCGGGAGAGGTGTCTGGATATCAATGGTTATTCAATGGTACGCCGATCGCAGGTGCGAGTAGTCCGTTCCTCGTATTGAGTGCTGTTTCGCCAGATCAGCTCGGGGCCTATCAAGTTAGAGTGTTCGGTCCTGGCGGGGAAACCCTGTCGGAAATCGCTCGTATTTCGGTGTTGGCGCCGGAGCCAGCGGGGCCCCGTATCATTCCTACGAGTTTGTCGCTGCTGAATGTGGGGGCAGGACAGAACCTCATCCTGAGTATCGATTCTGTTCCAGGCGCGAGCTATCAGGTTGAGATTACCTCTGATCTCGCGGCGGATTCTTGGATCCCCATCGGCCCACGCCAAATTGCGAGTGCGGCGACTCTTGACTTTCTCCTCGACGTCACGGGGAGAAGCGAGGGCTTCCTACGTGTGATTCAAACAGGCCCGTAGTATTGGGTTGAGGAAGGGGTCGACTAGTGAAGGGTTTTTACAGGTTTGCCGATTGAATCCGAAGTTTACGAGGGCAAAGAGATCGGGGAAGGAGCAGGGCGGAGGTTCTTAGCTCGGGCGTGTGCTGGCGCTTCTTGCTCTAGGGAGAAGTGAGGAAAGACCTCCATCCACGGCAAGAATTTGACCTGTGATCCAGCCTTGGTCCGGTGATAGGAGCCAGGCAATGCTTCTTGCGATCTCTTCGGCGTTACCAATCCGACCTAGCGGGTGCATTTGCTCGGAGGCGAGTCTCCCGGCGGGATTGCTCAGGATTGCCTCGCTGAGGGGTGTTTCTACAAGTCCGGGAGCGACGCAGTTGAGTCGGATCTTTCGCGGCGCGTAGGTTGCCGCGGCGGACTGGGTGAGCCCAATCACTCCCGCTTTTGCCGTGGCGATGGCGTCGTGGTTGGCGATGCCGGTTTTGGCTGCCGCGGTAGCCGTGAGCACGATGGAACCACCACTCGAGAACAAAGCTTTGGTGGCGGCGCGAACGATACCGAAGCTTGTTGTGAGATTAGTGGCGAGAACGGAATCGTATTGATCCCGAGTCGTTAAGTGGGCTGGTTTTAATAGGAGGGAACCGATACAGCTCGCCACACCGTCCAGGCCGCCTAGGTATTCCGCGGCTGATTCGACGATTTCTTTTGCACGATCCCATTCCTCTAGATCCCCGGGGAACGGGGTCGCGCCGGTTTCTGCCTGGAGCCTACTGAGTGAATCTGCGTTGCGTCCGGAAATGGCGACTTGATTTCCTTCGGCCGTAAGGAGTCGAACAAGGGAGCCACCGATGCCGCCGGTGGCTCCAAAAATGAGATAACGATGGGGCATGAGTCTTTGGTGTTGTTTAGTCGACTGGGGGAAGGACCCAAAGCTCGGGGCGTCCTACGTTGCAGTGGACGGAGCGTGAGAGAAGTCCCAGAGAGGCCCAGTTGAGGTAGAGCATCACTCGGTTTGCATTCCATGCGCCCCTGAACTGGGGCTCTCGATCGAGTTCTTTGAGGCGATTGACGACGCTTGGTAGTGGATGGAAGATCGTTTCCACGAGATGACTCCGTTGGTCTTCGCCGTCCTCAAGCTTCGATTGTTGGCGGATGAATTCTCTTTGCTGTTGTTTGCTGAATCCCGTTTGTATTTGTTCGTAATCTAAGCGGATGGCTGCCTGTCGGCTTAACGTGGGCAGGAGGAGTAAGCCGAGGAACTGCCATAGCGTAGTGTGGCATGTTAATCGGAGAAGGGCTTCGGAGTTTTGAATTCCTTCGGGATGTAGAAAGAGGGCGAGAACGATCCCGGTGGTCACCCACGCGAAAGCGGCCAAGAGTCCGCGAGTGCGCTGACCCGTTTTGATGGCGAGTGCGCGGCGGTCAGTCAAGTGGCGGTAGAGCTCCTGGGGGAGTTGAGGCTGCCAAGTGGCGGGTTGCACGATCGTTTCATGGCCAGGCCAGCCCACTACGCCTCCGGAGAAGGCCATGTTGGAGCTGCGAAGGGCGAGGACGGTGAAGCCCTCAAGGTTTTTGGAACGTCCTTGCTCTGGGAGTGAGGCCACGATTGAAGCGATTGTTTTTTGTGCGCTTATAAGGAGCAGCGTTATGAGGACGAATGCGATCAACGTGAGTGACGCTCCTCCCAGCCGACTAGTGGTCAGGAGGGTCGACGCGATGGCAAATAGGAAGAGTCCGTGGAGGAGAGCTCCGCGGGCCCAGCGGCGCCAGAATGGGGCGACTGGTGACGAATCGAAAGTGCGAGGGATGAGGGAGCCTCCGATCCAGTCGAAAGGTAGACTGATCGCAACGTAGCAGAGTAGGTAGAGGGTCAGTCTTGTTAGTTCTTCAGGGAGTGGTCTGACAGTCGTTGGGACGGAAAGCGTGGTGAGGCCAACCAGTGAAAGAATGACCCAGCATCCGACGGCACTCATTCCCAGGAAGAGCCTCGCCTGAGGTGCGTCCTGGGAAATCCAAGCTGAGTCAGTGCTCTGGTCTTCAGAAAGGGAAATGGATTGTTTGTGTGTCTCCACAAGGGGAACGTTGTCGGTGATCTGCTTAATGTCAAAAGACGCCACCAGAAAAATTGTGGGCCAGAAAAACGATTTGGCTTCATTGAAATCTGAAACGGAGCCTGCATGTTGGGTCTATGGGAAAAGAGGATCGAGGGGCAGAGCTCGAGCGTCGAAGCGGGCTCGTCTTGGGGCTGTTTGCAGCGGACGCGTTGGCGATGCCAGTTCATTGGTATTACGATCGGCGCTCCCTGTATCGGGATTACGGGTGGGTGAGTGATTACGTGGAGCCGAAAAGAGAGCATCCGGACAGCATTCTTTATCGCTCGCAGTATACCGCCATGAACAAGCGCGGCGACATCCTGCACGAAGCGAAAAAGTATTGGGGAAAGAAAGGGGTCCACTACCATGCGGGGCTCCAAGCGGGTGACAACACTTTAAACCTGTTGTTGGCTAAAGAGCTGCTGCGACAGCTGATAGAGGAGGGCGCTTACGATGTGGATCGATACTTGGAGTCGTATCTAGAGTTCATGCGAACACCGGGACGACACGGGGACGTTTATATTGAGGAATGCCATCGCGGCTTCTTTCAAAACTATTCCCGAGGCAGGCGCCCTCGGCGATGCGGCGTGGATGATAACCATATTGGAGGTCTTGTTCCGGTCGGAATCTTGGTGGCTGGGCTGGATTCTAGTCTGGCAGAGGTTCGATCGTGTGTGCAGGAACATGTGGCGTTGACCCACCAGAACGAGCGGGTATTGCGAGCCGCAGATTGCCTCGCCACGATGTTGTGGCGAATGGTGCACGGTGATTCCTTGCGTCTTGTTCTGCAGGAGGAGGCGACTGAGTATTTTTCCGCTCGGAAGTCCTCCAAACGATTGTCACGATCGGATGCGGAAGTGGTAGAACGCGAGTTTAGTACGGCTTGTTATATCGAGAGAGCTTTTCCGGCGGCTCTTTACTTGAGCTGGAAGTACTCGGAGGATTTTGCCGCAGGACTCGTCTCGAACACGAATTTGGGGGGTGATAATTGTCATCGCGGGGCTGTGATTGGAGCTTTGTTGGGCGCAGCCAATGGCGTGAGGTCTATTCCGACTCGATGGGTAGACGAATTGCGCTCAGGAAGGCAACTAAAGACCCTGCTGACAAGGGCTGCATCTGGGGGGAACAGGGAGGTTGTTCCGTGTTAGGCGAATCGCCTTCGTTTCCTTCGTGTCGTCGGACTGCACTTGAGCGTTTGCGGCGATTTGTTCCGAACCTGGGTCAATATGCTCGTCGTAGGAATTTCGTTTTGGAGAACCATTCGAATGTCTCACACCTTTCGCCCGCGATTCGCCATCGGATCATTTTAGAATCCGAGGTTATCGCCGCTGCACTCGGGAAGTATGCTTTTGGGACGGTTGAAAAATTTGTTCAAGAGGTCGTGTGGCGCTCCTACTGGAAAGGGTGGTTGGAACTGCGCCCTTCGGTCTGGCCAGACTATTGTCGCAACCTGAAGAACTGGAAGTCAGAGGGCGATGCTCGGGTTCTAGATCGAGCGGAGGCGGTGGCTGCCGGGAAATCAGGAGTGGCAATCATGGACCGGTTTGCGCGGGAGCTTCGAGAAACAGGTTACTTGCACAACCATGCGAGAATGTGGTGGGCGAGTTTCTGGATTCATGTGGAGCGCCTGCCGTGGGAGTTGGGAGCTGACTATTTTTTTCGACACCTGCTGGATGCGGATCCGGCAAGCAATACGCTGAGCTGGCGATGGGTGGCCGGTTTGCAGACACCGGGGAAGACCTACCTGGTAAGAGAATCGAATCTGCGCCGCTATTGTCCTCCAGCCTGGTTTGACGATGGTCGTGGATTGGATCGTCTCCGAGACGGTAGTGTCAGCCCCGTGCTGGCTAATGAGATGGTGCGACCGCCGTTGAGCCTGGATCGGTTGGGTTCTGCTCACTTAGAAATGCTGGGAACGCGGGTTGGGGTCTGGGTGCATACGGATGATTGTCTCGTCGAGCAGGGTGAGCTCGCGGATCTTCATCCCGTGAGCGTCGCTGGTTTCGTTCCCCGCCAGTCCTATGGGGTTGTGGGCCTGAGTGGGCCTCGCCGGAAGCACTTGGTTGCGGTGACTCGAGACGCAGTGCAGCGAGCGAAAACTCACTATCGGTGTCCAGGTGATGTGAGGCAGGGCGATTGCTTGGAGGACGCCATTTGTTCGTGGGCGCGGGAGAATCTGTTAGACACAGTGGTGGCGTTTGCTCCCTTTGTTGGTCCGCTCGATGACAGGGTGGACAAGGTGCGTGGCGCGCTGAAGAGGAGAGGAATCGCGGTTCGCCTCGTTCGCCGCGAATGGGACCGGAACTTGATTCCTCTCGCGAGGCAGGGATTCTTCCCGTTCTGGCAGGCAGCGAGGGAACGCTATTGGAAAACGAGTCGCACTGAAGAAAGGGCGCAGTCCGGGCAAGCCGAGCTCCCTTTCGTTGGCCGGCGATCTTGAAGAGTTGGGGTGAAGGTCTTGTGGAGGAGCCGTTGGCGTCCTTGTTCTTCAAAGACTCCTTGTGACAGATGCGTGGTATCGATTGCAGTTAGAGCGCATCAAATCTGTGTGTATTAAGCTCTCGTTTATCCTTATGTTGTTTGTTTTGGGAGGGACCTGCTTTTTGTCGGACCAGGGCATCCTAGAGTCGGGAATCTGAAACGATGATGGAGTGCGGAAGAATTAGAGTGCATTGCTTATGCAATGTTTCTGCATTCTCTTTTCTGACCTCACGTAGGTCTTCTACTTGTGTACTGGGAGAATTTGCTCCCGTGATACCTGTTTAACTAATTTAACCAGAGAAACTTAAAGCAATTAAGGCGTGTTAATGGGTTATTTGGTCGTGTTTTTAGACTTAGGAGAACAGAAATTGCTCAGTGGATTTAAGCCATAGAAACGATGTCAGACTCTAACACTAAGACCTCTGAAGCAGATGCTTCATGCCATCAAACGGGTTCGCAGATTTGTGTTTTCAAGAATTACGGATTTGCTTTTTCGGTGGGACTGATGGCCTTGGCTGCTTGCCTCTTGTTTGGCCAGTTGGCGAAGCCATGGGTGCGGGATCAGGTTCGAAGTAGGGAAATTCTGCGGGCGTTGTCGGGTCAGCAGGCGTTGGCCGATTCGGTTCTTCGCTGGGCCGAACTCCAGGAGGAGCGGGGCGGTGACCTCGCTAAGGGGACATCCCTGTCCGCAATTGCCGAATCCTTTTACCTTCCCGATCAAACAAGTATTGAGCTGTGGTTGCCGTCTGGCGAGATGCTTGCTCATGGCAGAAGCACTTTCTCACTAGCCGACTTTGAGCAAGGTTCTTTTGCTCCTGATTCAGCTCCGGCGAGTTCGCTTAGTTTCAGTGAGATAAAATCAAAGAATCAATTTGTTGGGGTGTTCTCGAGTTCGAATAGGGAAATCGAGGAATTGCTTGTGTGGAGGAAGACTTCTACAGGAGTTGGCTTGGCTAGTCTTCGGGCGGTTGCCGTTATCGATAACCGCGTATCGGATGCCTACAGTCTTATTTCCGCAACGGTTACGATGTCCGCCATTCTTTTAGGGACGATCGTCTTCACCATTGTCACCGTCCAGTCACGGCGTTACCAACGGAGGATCGATGATACCATGAATCAGCTGGCAGAAGCTCTGGGGCTGAATCGCGCGCAGAACCGTGAACTCAAGGAGCAGGCGACGCAATTGAAGGGACTGCTCGACGAGGTTCATGATTTGAATCGAATTCTGGTTCACGATTTAAAAACTCCTGTGGGAAATATTGAATCGTTAGTGACCTTGCTGAAAGATGCCGAGGATGAGGAGACCGCAGTTCGTGATCGGTATTTGGATCTTATGCAGACCTCCTGCTCGCATGCGACTTCTCTCATCGAGGGCATCTTGGAGATTCATCAACTCGAGAAGGAAGCCGATCAAGTTCAGCTGGGAGATTTTGAATTGAACAGTCTGATCGGTGCGATCGCAGCCAACTTCAAAGAGGCAGCTCGCATCAAGGATATCAAGCTGTCCTTGGTGACGAAGGAACAGCCTCTCCCGTTGCACAGTGAAAAGCAGTGGGTAGGAAGTCTGCTGGGTAACCTGGTTTCAAATGCGGTGAAGTACACGCACAAAGGAGGTGAAGTTCTGATTGTAGCGGAGTCGGTTGGCGATGAGACATTGGTCAAGATTCAGGATCAGGGGCCTGGGTTCTCGGAGGAAGATCAGTCGAAGATGTTTCAAAAGTTCCGCGTCTTGAGTGCGCGACCGACCGGACAAGAATCTTCTCACGGTCTAGGACTCTACGCGGTGCAGAAATTGGCTGCCCGCCTCGGCGCCCGCATAGATTTTGACACTGTGCTTGGCGTCGGGACAACCTTTCAGGTTTGGTTGCCGCGGGCCTAGGTTGACTTTTCGGAGATTACCTAGGCGTTTTTGAATGGCTTCCTGTAAGTTTAAACGCTGTTGGTGGAAAGGGGACCAAGTTCAGACCATGTGCGCACTGTTCCCGCGAACTCGAGTTCGTCCAGGCAGCGTTTGATCGGTTCCTCTGAGGAGGAGGTGATCAGGACAGACGAGGGGTCCACAGCTTGAATTTCTCCCGGTGGAAGAATGGGGACATCGTGAAGCGTGGTGCCGTGTTTTTTAGGGTCGATGTCGAAGATGGCAACCACGCGCTCGGAACTCAGTTGTGTCCGTCGCAGGATTTGATCCGATAGCCAGCTGGCGCCATAGAGGGCAGGGCTTGGCTCTTTTTTGACGTCTGCATAGAGGGCATCAATCTGAGTGTATTTTTGATTCTTGCCGGCGTTGATATGATCTTCCATTGCGATCAACCAATCCTTGGCGGCCTCTCGGGCAAGTGGTTTGGCAAGGACGCGGAGCACTCGGTGACGGGCATTGGGATAGGTCCGGTTGAGAGCTAATTCTTGGCGCACGATGGCGTAACCAGCGCGTTGGAGTAGTCGAGTGAGGGAAGCTTGGGAAAAGTAGCTGACGTGTTCAAAGGAAATGAATCCCGTATCCTGGTCTAGGAGGCTCCAATCTGGCACTTCGATAAAGAGCACGCCCTGATCATTGAGCCGAGTGGCGATAGATCGGAGCCATTCGATTGGGTTGGGAACGTGCTCGAGAATGTGTCTCAGAATGATTCCGTCGAATCCTTCAAGTTCAGATTCGTTTCGCTTCGCGATATCAAGGTGAGGGGTGGACGATTCTAAAATTGAGCACGCCTCTTGATTGGCTTCTTCATAGTAGGTTTCGCAGTTCCATTCGCTGCGAACAACATCCAGAAAGGTGCCGGTATCCGGGCCGATTTCGAGAACGTGATGAGGTTCTTCCGGCATTTCACGAGCCAGGAATCGGATTTGCTGATCGAAAACGGTGTGATCGATTGCTTCAAGGTCTCGGGTGCGCCTCTGTTCACTCTTCGAGTAGTAGGTCATTAGCGAGGGCTGATCGAGGGGCGTTCGTTGAAAAAGAAAACCGCATTCACGACAGGCCGCGAATTGGGTTTGGATATCAGAATCGAAAGCTCGAACGAAGACGGGTTCGCCCCCAGGCATGGTCTGGAGGTTCTCGCTCTGGCAGCAGGGGCAACTGTTGAGTGTTTCTTGGCGGAAGGAACAAGGGTTCATATCAGGCCTTGGCGAGTGGGCCGAGAACGGGAGCGTATTGCTGTTCTTCCAGCAACGGGAAGAAGCGAATGATCCCGCTCGTTCTCGGAATGTTGGAGTGGTTCTCGAGTGTTTTGTGAATCAAATTGGGGTGGAAAAGAATCGCGTCCCCTCGTTTCAGCTCGCAGGGGATATGATCGAATTGATTGGCAATCGAGTCTGCGACGCGAAGTTGTGTCAATCCTCCTTCAACTGGAACGCGCTCGTAGTCGAAAAGCTGCTTATGGGAGCCCTTACAGACGACCATGGGACCGTCGACGACTTCTAAGTCTCGAAAAAGAGGAAACCAAATGTGGAAGGAGTGAGTTCGATCCGGGTAATAGGCTGCCTCTTGATGCCAATCGTATTGCAGCTGTTTTGCTTTGGGATCGTTCCAGAAAATGGCGGGCGTCGTGGGGTAGAGGCTGGCGGCATCCCGACCTGAGACTTTTGAGACCGCTTCAAGGAGTCGTGGCTCTAGGACAAGACTGAGTCCTGCGATCGATGTTCCGGCACTCCGGCATACGAGGCGGAACGATTCCATATCGGCGTAGCTTAGGGTCCGAAGAATTTCTGGCGGTGCCTCGGGGATCGAACTGCCGTGCTTTTGACTCAATAGTTTTTTGGCGCCGTCTGCGATATGTGCTTCGAATTGGGATAAGCGAGCGAGGTCGAGAGCGCCTGAAACAAAAACGTAGCCCTGTTCGCTGAAGAGAGACTGGTATTGGTCCGGTTCCACTTTGGTAAGCATCGGTTTCATTGCGGGATGCCTTTAGGAATTATTTTGTTTTTTTTAAAAGGCCCGCATTGAACGGTTGGGGTTTCTCTTTTCGGGGCGATCATTCGTCGCTAGGGTTCTCATCATGATGAAGCATTATTGGTCGTGGGGGCTCTGTTTTGTATTGCTGTTGATCGGGGGGCAATCGAGTGGCGTGGCGCAATCCTCTCCGGATGTGGCACCTGACCAGCTATTGTTGAAGGACTATCGTCCACGATCGATTTTTAAGGTGCCGGTCACTCAAGTGAATCGGGCGCTGTTTCCGGTGATCGATGTTCATAGCCATCCATACGTTCAGTCACCCTCTCAAGTAGAGCAGTGGATTCGGAATATGGATGAGGTGGGGGTGGCGCGCTCAGTGGTCATGGTCGGTGCGACCGGCAAAACTTTTGACGATGCGGTCCGTTTGTTCGGGAAATATCCCGATCGCTTCGAGCTTTGGTGCGGCATTGACTATCAAGGATTTGACCAGCCAGGTTTTGCGGATCGTGCCATTGCCGAGCTCGAACGATGCCACCGTTTGGGTGCAGTGGGGGTGGGAGAATTGAGTGACAAAGGGCGGGGTTTGCGGGGTATTCGAGGCAATGTGGATGGCTTTCCCATGCATATTGACGACCCCAGAATGGATCCCATTCTTGAACGCTGCGCGGACTTGCGCTTGCCCATCAATATTCATGTCGGCGAGGACAAGTGGATTGGTGGATTATTGAAATTCTGTGTTCCAGTACGGCAAAAAGCCGCTTGAAGTTCAGTTGATTTCGGAACATTACGCGAAAAACGACAAAAAAATTGGAAAAGCCCCAAGATTTCGTGAATGTCCGCGTATGTATCGGTGGGGCATTTTGTGCCGTTACTTTTAAAAAATGCGTATTTTGAGAGTTGTTTGCTGGCGGACGATTTTGACATTTGGTTTGGTCGCTTGGATTGGGCTTGCGGAAGCGCAGTCCCAGTCTGGAGTGCCGCCTTTAGGTGGGCTCCGCGCTTGGTTCAAGGCGGATGCTGGCGTGACGGTCGCCGGAGACCAAGTGATCCAGTGGCTCGATCAATCACCGAACGGTTACACGCTGGCACCTGCAGGGAACGGACCGATCCTTGGTCGCGAATCCCTGAATGGAAGCCCCGCGCTTTCCTTTGATGGTCAGGTTCAGCTGAATGGGGATTTGGGCGCAGAACCGCTGAGCACGGCCTCGGTGTTCGCGCTGTTTCGATACACGATCGAATCTTCCGACAATGACTACCTTTACACGCTTGGGACCGATGGGGACTCGGGGAGTCAGTTGGCGTTTTCTCGCCGTGATGAGGGCCAAATCTATCATTTTGACGGGCAGGTTCAGAATATAGCGGAAGAGGACGTGCTGGAAGTCAACGAGTGGCATGTTTCCTCCCAGCTCTTTGGGACCGAAGACGGACGTCGACATACCCTGTTCTTAGACGGGACCCTTCAGCTGCAATCTGACGCCGACGAGCCTTACTCTGCGGACCCATCGTCCGCTGTGATCGGAAATTGGAGTAGCGGCAGTTATGGATTTGTCGGCGATTTGGTCGAACTTCTCATCTACGATCGTGTGCTGAGCGGGGATGAGCGATCGTCCGTTGAAGCCTATTTGGAAAGGCGGAGTGACCCGGAGTCAGCTGTGCCGGGCGCTTTTGTGGTTCGATCGGCTGAGGGAGATACCGTCTTTCTGAATGCGACGCCGCCGGCGGGCGCATTGGCCTATGCTGTTGAGGAAACGGTGCCTCTGGGAGTGGTTGTCTCGCGTATTACCGAGGGAGGAGTTTTCGATGTCGGACAGCGTAAAATCAAATGGGGCCCGTTCTTCGGTGCTCAGTCGAAAGTTCTGTCCTATGCGGTTGCGATTGATTCGGGTGGCGATGGACTCGTCGTTTTCAATGGTAATTCGAGTTTTGATGGTGTGGACCAACCAATCATTGGCGTTTCTGAGGTCCGCTTTGAAACGCCGACGAAGTCTGAGTTGGTGATTGTTGTGCAGCCTCGGAATCTGGCTCTTTCCGTGGGGGATGAATTGTTACTACAAGTCAATGCTGAAGGTTCTGAGCCCATGGCGTATCAATGGTTTTTTAATGACGGTGAAATTCCGGATGCGACATCTCCTAGTTTCGGACTGACTGATGTGAGTCGGGAGAACAGTGGGAGTTATTCGGTGGAAGTTTCCAACTCCACTGGGGTGGTGCGAAGTAAGCCGACCAATGTTTATGTCTTAGAGTCTGTTTGAAAAATCAGAAAACCCCAGCAATCAGGCCAATCTGTTGAGCTGAATTCGTATCATGGCGATATAAGTCCATGCCGCAGCGCTTGTATCGCTACCTTCGAAGTCTCTGACGAGTCG
>WLWI01003639.1_pt1 | contig 13206 bp, 6 predicted proteins | sample 6701501 | NCBI WGS metagenome assembly WLWI01 (sample SAMN12718690, study PRJNA515312) | sponge metagenome | isolation source: marine sponge | host: Mycale hentscheli | place: New Zealand: South Island, Marlborough, Capsize Point | collected 2014-11-01
TACAACAACCCTTAGTTGTGTTGTAGACTACATGACAGTCAGTACAACAACCCTTAGTTGTGTTGTAGACTACATGACAGTCAGTACAACAACCCTTAGTTGTGTTGTAGACTACATGACAGTCAGTACAACAACCCTTAGTTGTGTTGTAGACTACATGACAGTCAGTGACCTTTGTCATCACAACCACATGGAGGATATTTTGAGAGATCACTGAAAGTGTATAGATTAGGTATATCAAACGGTATTTCTACTACTATTACTAGTGATGTACTTGAGCACAAACGGCAAGCGAGCCTGTGCACAAACTAAGCACTTCAAAAAAATCTATCAGTCCATTTCTAAAAGTATAAAAGTACGTGGCCGTTGTGACCATACTTTATCTAATACATACAGAACTACTTACCTCAATTTCCCGGATACTGATTTTCTGTAATCTCTAATATCGCAGTTTGACTATCTGAGTTACCAGTAGCGTTTGACAACAAGCACTCACAACTACTACAAACAGCCAAGTTTTTGAAGTTACATCTGGTTAAGGTCTCAATACCATGGTAACCTTTCACCATAACATTTTGCGACTTGAAAAAACAAGAAGTTCTAGAGAATTACTGCACACTGTTGAATCTAACAGTAAGTTTTAAAAACCTAAGTACATCTTGTGGCATTTAGAAACAACCTAGGGTAAACAATTAAATTTCCTTGAGTGACACGGGATCGCTAAACCGAAAGATTCAGTTTCATGGAGGTATGGGAAGGGGTAGACCATAAAGCAAACACAAAAATGCGAGGGTCAAAGTACAAAATGACATACGTACGTCCGCACACATATATAAATAAACAAAAATCCCCGACTTTCAATTGTGTGTTACCCCTGATAGTGTCTTGCTCACTCGCCAATTATTATTGAGAAAGGTGGAGTTAGGGAATGCATTGCTATTGGCTGTACTTACTTCTGTTGGAGCATACTGCATCATAGCCTTGGCCACATCCAATAGAAAGTGAGGGTTGATGAGATCGAAATATTTCACACTCAGAGGAGTGCCCTAATAAACACATCAGACACCCGCACACACAAACTCACACATTTACATACACAGCCTAAATTTGTACCATCTAAAAGTCTTGATTATTTCATTTCCCCCTATTCTCTCTAATTAGCCCTGTGGTAGAACGGCCCTGCCATTTCCCACACAGACAAACATCATATGAACACCCACCTTCACTAATACTTATCTGCACACATTATCCACACTTACTTGTTTGTGCACATGTCACTGTCAGACAACCCCACACCCCCCCCCCCCCCCCCCCCCCCAGCAGTAATACTCAGGGGGGGGAATAGACCAGTTCGTGCTATTTCTAATGACCCAGATGTTTCTAATGAAGACTTTTTAAATGATTATGACCCTGATGATTGTTTCGTGCTCAAAGGCAAAGTTAATGTATCCATACCGATATTGTCATAGATTCAGGTACAAAAGTTTCTGTTATCTCTTCCAATTTTGTTAACGATGATTCAGTCCCTATTTCTCACACCCAACTTTGGGGCACTTCTCAAGTCCGTCACACTGTCCCAGTTTATGAGTTTGATGTCTCACTCCCCACTATGGAGGGTAAGTGCAAATTGGCAGTCCTTGACAAGTTCCCTCCCTTCACTTTTCTATTAGGAACTGACTTTGGTAAAGATAGACTGCTCTCCTTAATGGCACATGTGAAGGTTTCACCTGACCCGGTGTTAGCTGTTACCCGTGTTATGTCAAGCTGATACTGAGTTGGCTAAGAAGACGGCTCAGGCATTACTCTTGTCAGAAGGTGCTTCTCCTGTAGCACTGGACGACATTGTGGAAGTGTCTGAGACAGAGCCAGCTTTAGTGTCAGGACCTGAGCAACCAGTTGATGTAGAATCACCCACACCTGCTTCCAAGCCAGGAATGATGCAAGATATCCGTGAACATATTTCCAAATGTACTGTTTGCTCTAAAGTCAACAAGTCCGGTTCTATCAAAGCTCCTATGTTACCTCCCGAAATTATTGCCGAGAGTTGTGAGAAGCTCGCAGTCGATATTGTTGGCCCATTACCGTTGAAGTTTTGTTATATTTTTACTGCTATGGAGTTAGCCTCAGGTTTTCCTTTCGCCATTCCCATGAAATCTTATACTGCTGATGTTACTGCCCAAGCACTTTTGTCTGTTATTTCTTTCACTGGTACACCTCTTGTTATTTCTTTCACTGGTACACCTCTTGTTATTTCTTTCACTGGTACACCTCTTGTTATTTCTTTCACTGGTACACCTCTTGTTATTTCTTTCACTGGTACACCTCTTGTTATTTTGTCAGACCAAGGTACTAATTTTTTGTCTAAAGTCCTTACACACCTCTATAAGAAGTTGGGTATTTCAAGAGTTCGTACTTCACCCTATCACCCACAAAGCAACGGCTGTCTTGAACGATTCCATAGTACTTTGAAAACAATGCTTACTAAGTTGATTGATAACAAACACGATTGGCCTGACTTTCTCTATTTAATCCTTCTCTTCATTCGGAATTTACCTCATTCTAGACAAGGTCATACACCACACGAGTTGCTTTCCCTTAAACCCACACCCTTTATTCCTTCCACTTTGAAGAATTTTTGGCTCAATGATTCAGATTCCAGTATAAATTTGCCTCAGTTTATTCACGATTTGGATTCACATGCTGCATGCAATGTCACTTTAGTCAGAGAATCCCTTAGTTCAAAGGTAGCCAAAGATAGACTTTCCAAAGAACAATCTGCACTTGATAAATTGAAAGTTGGAAATTTAGTTTTCAAACGTGTCTCTGGTCTTAACAAGGGTCTTGACTCTTCCTGGGAAGGACCCTACAAGATTTGGAAATTGATTCACCCTGTCAACTGTCAGATCAGAGATGTTGAGAAGAAGTCCAAACCTACTGTAGTACATGTTTCACAACTTAAGTTAGTCAGTGGTGCTTCCGTTTTTAGAGTTGTTAATGTTGTAGATGACCCCCTTGAAATTCCAGATGTTCAGCCTAGTCTTGAGAAAGTTGTTTCACTCACACTTGAACAGTCCGAGTTGTTACAATCCACCCTTGATTCATTTCCTTCTGTATTCTCAGACAAACCAGGTCTTACTCCTGTGGCCTCGCATTCTATTCAGCTTACTAGTTCTACGCCTGTTTGGACACCTCCATACACTGTTCCAATTGTCTATCAGGAAGTCTTCCGTGCAGAAATTCAGAATATTTTAGAGTTAGGTATTATCGAACCTTCTTCCTCTTCTTGGTCAAGCTCACCTTTACCCGTGAAAAAGAAGGATGGAGGAATCCGTGTAGTTGTTGATTTCCGTAAGCTTAATGCTGTCACTGAGCCGGAGCCCTTTATGATGCCTTCTGTTGATTATGTTATTGCCCAGTTGGGTGGTGCTAGGTTCTTGTCCAAGTTAGACCTTTTGAAGGTTTTCACCAGGTGCCCCTGACTGAGGACTCCAAGCCACTCACAGCGTTCTCTTGCATTCTTGGTAAATTCCACTATAAAGTCATGCCGTTCGGGTTAAAGAACGCCCCAGCGACGTTTCAACTATTAATGCAGACAGTTCTTAGAGGATTAGAAGTTTTCAGTTTAGCTTATATCGATGATATTGTCATATTCTCTCAGTCATTTTCAGATCATATCTCACATAACACAAGTTCTTTCTCGCATGGCTCAAGCCAATCTCACTGTCAAAAAGTCAAAATGTTCATGGTGTTTTGTCTCGTTCGACTTTCTCGGTATTTGTGTCGGTGCTTGGAAGTTGTCTATCCCTGCAGCTCTAGTTGGCCAATTCAGAGACTTTGTACGTCCAGTCAATAAATCTCAGCTTACATCATTCTTAGGGCTTTGCAATTTTTATTCTCATTTCATTCCTCATTCCGCTTCTGTTGCTACACCTTTGTATTTACTTTTGAGACGAACAAGCCCTGACATTATACCCTGGAGTGACGACCTGAACAAATGTTTTGTAGATGTTATTTCTTCAGTTGTGTCTCATTCTTCATTAGTCATTTCTATTGTTACCGATGTGCGGTGTGTGTTTACTGACGCCTCTTCCAGAGGGATTGGTGGTGTTCTGTGTGTCTACAGATCAGAAAAATGGGTTCCTTGTGCGTTTTATTCTAGGAAACTGTTGGACCGGGAAACTAAGTTCTCTGCCACAGAGCTGGAAGATCTTGCTCTTCTTGAAACAGTAGAGTTCTTCAAGATGTATCTGTCGGGTTTCCACTTTCGTGCCTATACAGACCACCAAGCTCTTGTTGGTGTCCTGGATGGTGTTCCGTCATCGGCCAAGCTCACACGATGGAAGTTAAGACTTGCCGAGTTTGACGTCGAACTTGTCTACGTCAAAGTGTCACGATAATCAAGTCGCAGACGCTCACTCCCAACAAGGATGGCCGAATCAGCCAGAGCAAGCTTCCCCTGATGCTATTTGAACTATTTTATTGAACTTTTTTTTTTTCCGATGTACTTTCATTTTCCGAAGGAAGTGGAGATGTGGTAGAATGGCCCTGCCATCTCCCACACAGACATATATCATATGAACACCCACTTTCATTAATACTTATCTGCACATTATCCACACTTACTTGTTTGTGCATATTTAGCTATTTGTTTGAAACAATACTTAGTCAAGCAGCGCCCTCATGCATCACATGCTTTTGTATCATTTCATGCTTTGGGCATGCGTTGGAGGGTTTTCTATATAATGCCCTTCCCACGTGAACCCCACTCAGTTGTACTTTTGCCTTAATCTATCCTTATTACAAGATTGGAACCCTTGTCAATCCCGGGAGGGAGCCTTTAACGGCCTGGTTGTACTTCTCGGGTGTTAGCGTACCCTTGGCCTTACTCGAGCTACTTGAGCCTTCGTCCCGATCCCACCACAAGCCTTACCAATAACATCCAGACTCAACACCATCTAGCCCATTCAGGAAATGGCACATATATTGCCAGACAACAGGACCTATTCAATTAAGTTCAAGCGTGGTCTTACAGATCATTAAATATACATGCAATTATGTTAGACTAGCACCAAGCAGTTGAAATTGCATCTTATTAATATCCATGTTTCTTTATTAAATGACATCTTCACTTACATATTATATTATCTAAATACCTGACATATTAAACCTACAGGGTCCTTCTTTGACCTATGTATATCATCTTCCTAATTAGATTCAATAGTCATCAGCTGTTTCTAATACAATATCTCCTTTCACCTTTAATCTGATCCCACCTATCCGTTACCCTGACCTTGACGTTAGTGAAATGAGTATCGATAGAATCGTTGAGCAGTGTCATGACTTCACTAACTGGCTTGCTTCGTTTTTGGGCCACCAGAGCATTTAGGTACAAGAGGTCAGCCTTCTTTCCTTCTGATGCTTGAACCTAAAAGGACATGTATGGATTATTTGAAAAGAACACATAAGAAAAGCTCACAAGTAATTGGCGAGCGAGTGAGACACTATACAGTGGTGTTGAATTGAGAATTGGGGATTTTTGTTTATATTATGTGGGGACGTACGTATGTCATTTGTACTTTGACCCTCGCGTATTTTTGTGTTAGCTCGGTGTTCGACCCCGTCCCTAACTTCACTAAACTGAAGCCTCTGGTTTAACGATCATTACCCGTATCATACTAGACATTGAATTGTTTAGCGCTTTGAGTTCTTTTGTGGTGCAGTTTGAACTAAAAAACTTGCCTGAGTACCATTTCTATGTGAGTTAGTGGCGGTGGTAAGTTAATGCGCTATTTGTCACAGCTATAAGCCCTACACAACTGTATTTACTTGAATATTCAATGTCCACTAGACTAACCACGAAGGTAAGTCTTGTGTAGGTATGTCCGGTTGTGTGAAAGTATTGTGGGTTACAGCTACTATTATAAATACCACAAAGAAACATTACTTGTTTGTTTGTTTTTTCAATTCAAACAGTTATGGGGAGTGGTTACTACGGCATTGAATCCCCTTTTCCATATATGCATAATTTAAAAACTTGCTGCTTGTTGGGTTGTCAAGGGCCACTGGTAGTCAGAATGGCTTCTAAAGAAGTTACCAATACTTGGGCGAAGCTATATAAAGATAGTAGGAATTCGATATTTGTTAACTAAAGTAACTCTGGCCTTTTTTTTTCTTTGTAACTGAGAGCTTGTTCAAGAGTTACTGGTAATAAAAGTAGTCAGAATGGCTTAAATTTGATATTACAGACTTATCACTACTCAGGATATTAAGGTAAGAAAGTATTTCTGTGTATATTTGCTGTAATTAATGTTTAACTACTATATTGTCGTCATATGTTATAAAAAAGCAGGCAAAACTCATCATATAACCATATTGTAATTTTAAGCAAGATAACAAGAGGCTAGCTAGCCATTTGTGCTCAAGCACATCACTAGTTATTAATTCCTGTAATGACAACCACACTTCATGTAATGTACTCAATCTATTTATATCTGGATGCCTCTATACGGTACACCTCTATACCGGGCACAAGTTAGCCACTCAATTTATTCATTCTCATCACGTAGCTTCGCTAATTTGACAACCATTACCAATTGCGGAAGTGCAAGCTAGTTATTTCTAGTTTCAATTAGTTATGGAGAAGCCTACAGAAGGGTGCGAGTGAAAGAGGACTGTGCTTCAGCCTGATAATTCTTGAAAGGGGTGTCTCAATTTGTGTTTGAAGAAAACTACGGTCTTTCCTGAGTAAGGGGCAATTCTGAGATACAGGCACCTTCCAGTCCCAAGGTGCCCAGATAACAGAGAATATTAGAGTAACTTATAAATTATCAACTTCTTTCATCCATCATTTCATCCTTAACCCTTTAACCAGCAATAGCACCATTTGGTGCTCCACGTTCAGTGGGCAATTCTCTGTTGTTGTTGTTGTTGTTGTTGTTGTTGTTTTCTAAATCAATTAACATCCCAACTTTTTCCTGACGTAAAACTATCTGTAATAAAAAAAAAATTGAAATGAGAGAAGTGGTATTTTTTTTACAATTTATAGTGACTGGAATGCTAAGCCGTTGAGCGTCTGTCCGCCTGAAATATTTTAATAATATTATGAGGTTCAGAGTTCAGAAGTCATCAAGTAAAATATGTACTCTGTCTGAACTCATAGCAGCTCTGAGGCTGTAGGAAATTGAGCTCAGTTAATACCATTAGTAACAGTAAGTCCGATTTTTTTGCTTATTCTGTGCAAACTAATATATTTTTTTTTTGCATAATAGTAAACTTACTCTAAAAATTCATCTCTCGCTAAATACGTTATTAAAAAAAAAAAAATTCTTACATTTTCATGCTACCCATCTGGTCGTCATAAATAGGCCGGTGAAAAGGTTAAATATAGGAACAAATTCTACTATATTTTTAAAGTATTGATTATATTTAGTTGTACATATATAGTTGTACATTTACTAAAAACAAACAAACAATGACATAAATACCAATATGTCTCACCTCCACCAGAAACTCCAGTTGGTGCTGTGCTTCTGTGACATAGCCATCCAGGATCTGACAGAGGAGCATCCCCGATAGCGCTTGCACGCTGGTCTCGTCTACTTGGAGACCTGTCTTGTAGGTACTCAGAGACTCGCTGATGTTTCCAATCAAATATTGCTGATAGGCTAGCTAGAATAACAAACACAGTGCCTTTTAAGATTCTGCTATTACAGTTACAGTTTGTGCTGCATTCTTAACACCTTCAAAGGACAACCACAAGTATTAAGCAGCATTTCCACCTCCCTACACAAAAAACTGTTTCCATATAACACTACAGCATATTTCAACAGCTACCTAATTTACTAAACATTCGTGTTTAATTCCATACAGCACAAGGTAGCCCTTCCTTACTAATAGATAGACTGGCTGTGCTTACAAAAAAAACAAAAAAACTTAAATATCAGATGTGTTTATCAATAAATAAAACGATAGTTACATGTATGTTAATTGAAAGTGCTACCCAGGATGTGGCTGAAAACTGAACTGACACTAATAATTGACTCATCAAATAAGCTAATAGGAGTCCACCAAGATTGAAGGCACTTAAAATAAGTACAGCATAGCATTACTATAATGAGGAGACATGAAAATAAAGTCAAAACACATTACACACATAACGACTTGGCTAATGGACTTGTGATGACATCACAACTACTCATCAAGTAAAATATGTAGTAGGTCCAAGAAATATGGCAGATTATCTGGCTGGAGAAATAGCAAACACAGAAAAAGGAATATTACTAGAAAGGACCAGAAAATCTGATTGTCCAACATGATACTTCCATCTATTTTACAATCCACTGGTGCATCTACACAGCTGGCCAGCAGCAATATTTCCAAGAGCTTCTACTGGATCACTGACAAAAGGAAATGCCATTTGCATGCATCCTTTTTGGCAGAGTCTTGAGAATAGCACTACATATGTTTATGGCTGGCTATGTAGACAACACTAAATGTGAGGAAGAGAAGAAAGGGTGCCCCTATGTTGATTACTTTTGGATGGGTACTGAAGAATGAAGTAGTATGAACTCTCATCAATATCATGCACTAGAACTTATAAATTAAACCAAACCCAGCCTCACACAAAAGAAATGTTGGTCGTGTATGTATTACATGTTCAGTGAAATGGAAAGTCCTTTGTACTTCTTACCTAAAAAGATCTACATGTACACTAGGATAATTTGGTGCCACTCTAATAAAGAATAAAAAAAAGTCTTATTCCAAAGCTTCAATTTCAGTAAACTTTTTCAAATTTAGAGCTAACTACATGGATGCAGCTCATAGTGGCATGAAAAGAACTGAGAAATACAGTTTGTGTCACTTCCAGTGCCTGGGTGGCTGCTATGCTAGCTTTGAAATTTGCTATTGAATGACAGACAAAATGATGACTAATACTAGCAGTTTTTCTCAGTTGTAACAGACAATATATTCTGAGCACACTACATTAGAATAGAAGGACAAGTACCAGCACACAAACTTGAACTCTGTAGTATGTCTATGCCAGAGCAAGTTCTATAAAATTCAAGCACCAAGGGTGCCTGCCAACCCTCAGTGTTACTATACACTAGCTAGATATTACGAAGACCGAAAGAATAATTTATTTGGAGTAGTATCAAATGCCAATAGCTCGTGCTAATTGCTATGTAAACTTGAGCAAGTCGATATGTAACTCGTGCAATTAAACGGTAACACACACACACACAGGTGACACTCACCTCACCAGTAGTCTCAATGGGAAGCTCTGAGCATTACGGTAAACCGCTGAGAATATAGAGTAGTACAAAATTACTGCAGGCAGGAAAGAAATTACTTACTCACGTGAGTACGGCGTGACTACAATTATGATCGTACAGCCTAAAAATTACTAGCTTTTTCAGAAAAAGATCAGATTTTAGTTGTGTGACAGAATGAATGACTGACAGACAAACAGAGTACTGTAACCCTCTCGCGCAGGCGTGCTGAGGGTTAATTACCAGAAGCGAATCGCTTGATTGGCCAAGGTCATCCACTTCTCTTCTCCTAGGAAACTGTTTCATTTTGTGTACTCACCTCGCAGTGGTAGGCGGAGTTTTGAGGTGCGAGGGAGATGGCTCTCTTCACGAGAGTGATGGTCTGACACAGGATGGATTCATTACCTCCAGCCTAGACAACAGATCAGACATGCATACATAATTACATAATTATCACAGGGGTTACCCTGAAGGAGAGAACTGCATACTATACAAGCAGGCTATTGGACTTGAGAAATTTAAGATACCAATAAACTGGAAATGGAAGAGAGTAAACTTTAGAACAGATATTTGGTGACATAACGAAATGAAAAAGGCAAAGGAACACGACACCATGCCCACTAAGTGTGAAATTTATACCTACTTGCTCAGTTCCTCTGTCTCATGGAAGTGCATAATTGATGGCTTTGCAAGTTTGATACTGTCTAATGGGGACATCTGGCAACAGCCCCTTGTAATCATATCACACAGCTGACTCATAGGCAGACTTGAACCACCCAGGATGTTCAAGTTGCAGTATGTAACTAGACTGGGATATGTACATATGTGTACACGTACACACACGCGCGCACGCACGCACGCACGGCACGGCACGCGCGCGTGCGCGCGCACACACACACACACACACACACACACACACACACACACACACACACACACACCAGTCAAGTACTTGAACTGATCAATTATCCTCACTACACAGTTTCCTAGAATTAGAAATTCCTCTTCCTTGTCAGAACTTCATCTCAAAATCTTATTTTTTACTTGGGAGTCTGTTTTAGCTAATACACTTTCCTGGAAATTAACAACAGTTTGCACTGAGGAATCCAATGAAATGCACGCCAATTGCTTAATTAAATCAACGATTAGTATAGTAAGGTTGAACGTCATTGTTGTAGACCTCTTAGATAAGGGCACCCTCTATTATCAGGCAGCTATATATTGGGATAGTGGACTGATCTATTGTAGGCAAAAAATATTTTTTAGTAACCTAAGTTACATGCACCCTGTTTCCAAGTTGCCTAGATCAAACAAAAACAAAACAACAAACAAACAATAATTAATGGAATATTTCAGTATGAATAGAAAGCAAGTTCCTATCTACATCTCATTTATTGATTATCTATATAAATATTGTACAGTAATGACAATGATGGGGTGTGTATTCATGAATAATTCATGAGGTGAACAGAGTTGGTATTGGTAAAGCGTCGTTATTACCTGAATGGGAAAAGTGTTGAGTTTTGCTCGTTTTATAGTTGATAAGCAAAAAAAAAATGTATTCCAATGTCGGGTTCGAACCCACAATATTTTTAACTTATAGACTTACAATTCTAAGAGTGCCTAATGTTAACCTATTGTATCCTCTTCTTGTCCGTCCTCTGCTCTATAAAAACTGAACACTGGGTGTCTGTATTAACAATCCACCACAAATGATGGATATAAGAAAGGCAGGGAAACAGAAGAACCTAGGGTCAAGAAAACTAGAAGCAGGTGAGAAAAGGCTGACTGGTGTAACTACTTCAAAGAAGAAGTGAAAGAAAATACACAGAAAGGACAGAGATACTGGGGAGCAGGAGAGGTAGACAAAGGAGGAGAAGGGAATCCATGAGTTGAAAAGAGGAATAAGAAAAACTGGGATGGCTGAGGAAGTAAGAGAGCAAGAGAGAGAAACCAACACAAACTACCATATGCTACTGCACTCCTAATTTGCAAAAGTTAGTACATCAGGAACCACTGTGTGGCCGGATACTTGCAAGTCCAATATGTTTTAATATTTGGTTTATATGTTGCTCTGACTTACTACTTCCTGTAATTGAAATGAGAAAAACAGTATTTTGTTTTTAAATTATTTTAAAAAAAATATGGAACTGGAACTCTTAGCTGTTACGCATCTGTCCGCCTTAAAATTTTTATAGTATAACGTTTAGAAGCTCAGAATCCATTGAGCATAAGATGAGTAAGCCGTGTACTCTGTCTGAAACCAGTAGCAGCTCTGAGATTGTCAGAAGTTGAGCTTCAGTTATATTGCCAGTAAGTTGGAATTTCTAGCTCTTCTCTGTGCAAAGTAATATAATAGTAAATTGTTTTGCCTAAACTTGCCTTAAATTTCTTAATTTGCTTTCAATTTCATCCCTTGCTAAGACAGCAAAAACCAAAGATTGACTGAAAGTATTATATTAGTATTATTTAGAAATTGAATGCAGTAAGGAGTTTATTATAATCAGAACATTGGGGTCCTTAGACCTTCCTCAGCTTTACTAAAACTAAGAAGAGAGATTGAATTTAAGCTAAGGTATCATTCATTTAATATTGTCATATCTAAATTTTATTAGATTATAGTATGCTATACTATTTTTGAACATAAATAATAAAACAATTCATACTTCTTCATTTTACCCAACTGGTAGTCATAAATATTTCGATGAAAGGGTTAAAAGAGTTTCAAACAAAACCAGTCACGATTAACAGAATAAAAATTTGTGTACAATACTTGTACAACTAAATTTGTACATCAAGACTTCACTTCCTCCTTTCTTAAATAAATTTTACTACATGATTACTCCCAATAGACAAGTGCATCCCACCTTGTGACCTAGGATGACTCAAGATAACTTAATTGAACTATTAATTAGATGAGAATCCCCTACAAGCCATTACTACTACGTAAGCTACTGTCAAAGCTTACGATGGTGTTTCAACCAACCATTCATAACTTTATTCACCAACACAACCGCTTCACAAGGTGGTTTCAACCACAACTAAACATATTTACACAATATTGCAATAACATTTCTGTACAGCAATGGTTTTCTTAATGTGTATGAATGCGGTTGAACAAGAACTACAGGAGAGCTAAATGACAGGCTACGCTGCTTAGTAAAAACAACATAAAATGAGGTTTTCAATTTTCAACCACAATAAGAGTCTGTAGGGAGCTTAGTCACAACAAGGTAATTCTTTCTTTCAACCATACCTTGCAGTACAATCAGCTGGTCAGCTCCTCCTTCATGACACTATATTACTTGCTATGGAATTGCCTCATGCTTTATCTAATTATTGAAGATTGCATCCCACAAACTATGCCCCTATAATGGGCTATATTTGCACGCCTGGTGGGACATCAATCCCAATTTAGCTTTAGTTTTAACAATCTAGGCTTTGGCAAACAAGTACAATACATTGTACTAATCATAATTCCTTCTTTTTTTCCCTGGGTAATTGCCAGGACGTTACCACAAAAACAGACAACACTCCCAAACTGATTGACTGACCATCCTGGCATAGGCTAGCGACATATCCCAGAACAGGAAGTGGTTCTTTGGCTCCAGTCGGTCTAGAAGCTGAATGATCTCTCCGATGTTCACAGCAGCTCTGTCATACGCACCTTCACGAGCCAGCAGGTGAAGTGCCAGCATCCTCTTAGCCTCGATGCAGCTGGGATTGGAGGTCAGACATCTGAAGCAAAAGGACAGAGTTCACATAATGGGTTGCATTGGAAGTGATTCAATGCTTGACTTATCAACCACTTCCTCCATAATCTCCTTTTCCTCCCTTTTCACTTTCCACTTTACATTATTTTTATGTTGAGTTGCACACATCATAATCTGGCATTAATTATATGCATGTGTTCCTATTTTATTTTATATCCAGTAGT
>WLWI01003641.1_pt1 | contig 13206 bp, 6 predicted proteins | sample 6701501 | NCBI WGS metagenome assembly WLWI01 (sample SAMN12718690, study PRJNA515312) | sponge metagenome | isolation source: marine sponge | host: Mycale hentscheli | place: New Zealand: South Island, Marlborough, Capsize Point | collected 2014-11-01
CATATAGGATGGAATGACAATTATATATACCCATTATAATGCTAGACCTGGAGTAATTAAGTGCACAAGTAGAAGTTCACAAAGACCATTAGGTGCTGCAAAAATCTAAATTTTGATAACAGTAACATTTTTTCACTATTTATCAGCATTTATTTTACTATTCTCTCTCTGTCACAGGCTAGAATTAAGAAATTTTTGGTTATCACTCATGATCAAGTGCGTTGGTAGTCATAAATCAGTTGCAGAGCAAAGCCCTTGAAAGAGAGAGAATATGTCTAATAAGTAACACTCTGAGTAAGTATCATGAAGCTGTCTTTGAAGAATGCACATCACAAATTTGGGAATAATTATATGTTGTATACTCAGTAGAATGTGCTGTATTTACTTACTGCGAGCACACTCTTTCTCCATGTCAGGGCAGCATTCATGAAAATTCCCACTTTGGCCGCAACAATCACTACGACAGGAGCAGGAAATATTTGATGATGTATGGATTTCACAGTTGTTTCCATTGCAGTTTAGAGGAATGCCTGCTTCAGCACAATTTCGAGCTGAAAAAAAATATTTTAATTTGTAATTGTGGATGTTAATAAATAACAGAAAGTGAGAGGAACAAGCTGACAGGTAGGCTGGTAAAGTACAACACAGACATTTTGTTAGTTCATACACATATATGCATACATACATACATACATTCACACATACATACATGTGGGCTGGCTTGGGAAAGTTTGCACTGTCTGTGACCTACGCGCACCTGAAGACAGCAAGCAGAGTTCTAGGTCATTAGCTAGCCCTCGACGAGTTGCCACGCCCTCCCAGAGGTAGAGTCAAAGGGTTGGTTAAATTGCTTTACCAACGACAAATAAGAATATACGAGAACTGAACTGAATTTCCCCACGTGGACTTATTATATAAAAATGAAACAAAACTCCACCTACTAATGCCACAAAACGCAGAACGACATACAACTCGTGACTTCAACAACAACTCATATAAACACACAAAGGTCTCTGATGCACACAATTGTTCTTTGTACTTCATGTTCTTCTTTACATCACATAACTACTTTTATGATTCCACAAAACATGCATATTAAATTTCATTACATACTATTAGAAAATCAGAGATTATCCTCATGATCTGTGTCACTTAAATAAAATAAAAACGATAGTCACTCAATATTATAAATATTTATGCCATAGTAGGTTAGTACTGCCATGTATGATGAAAGTGATGTCACCCTCTAAACAGTGATGTCACTTATATATACTTTATACTACAAAGACAGTTTAAATTGCGTAAACAGAATAATTATTTTGACCAACAGATTGAGATGCTCAAATAATAAAAGTTATGTCACTCGAATTTATTAATTAGTTACAACTAGCTAAGTAGTCTGTGCAATTGCCAAATGGCACCATGATATTGGCTGTCTGAATTCTGGAAGTTTGATTTTTGCAGGAATAATGGTTAACTGTACAAATACACCATTGAGAATTACATATGATTTGGATGTGCTGTTGCATGTGCTTAAGCTTCTCCATTCTCTCTGATGCAAGCAAATATAATTTTAGCAAATATAATTTTAGTTTCAGCTATCAAGTTAAGGAGTATTTAATTGTAGTGTTTATTACAGTGGAGTATGGAAGGCAAAATTGCGGAGATTTCTCAATGCATCATATATTTGTAATGTATGACAGTATTTTGTATAGTTAAATGGAATCACGTAATAAATGAAAAATTGAGAATCGCTAGTTGTCATATAAAATACAGCACCATTAATATTTTATTTTACATTTCTGTTGACATTTTAACATAACTAATATTTGCATGACCTTTTTTCCAACTTACATAATAGTATAGTAAGTCATTATATTATTTTACTCATTAAAACATAAGTACGCAATAAATTGCTATGGTTCTTTGTTCAGTGAAGGTGAACATCAGTGAGAGAATCCAAACAGAAGATTAATAGCATGTTTAAATTCACTCTGTATGGTATTGTCAGTATACATGACATAAGCGCTAGCTACTTATTGAATATGCTGAACACTTACGGTAACATCCAGTAGCAGTAATGCCAGGGCAGCAGTCTTCAAGTATATAGCAGTGACGATCACAGCTACAATCCCTTCCATTATGCTATAATAAATTAAGAATAAATTAAGCCTAATTATAAGATCTATCTGAGAAGATAAAATAAGGAAAAGTAAAATAATATAACTGTACTACTTAATTGCAGCAAATAAATGTTTTAAATTGAACTGAAGTTCAAAGACCATGCAGGTGCTTAGCTTTAAGAAATCCTTAATATAAGTTCCATAAATTCTCGGCCTTTGATGGCCTTCTAGTAGAAACACAACTAAAAAGAACAAACTGATACAATGTTTTATAATAGTGAACAGAGTGTGAGATGTTGAAAACAAGAAAAAACAAAAAGGAGACAATCAAGAAATTTCTGGGTAATACCATTACCCATTACAGGCTGCAGAGAGGGAGCAGCCTATTCGGAAGGAAGTGTTACTAGTTCTGAGCTATACAACCTGTGAGAGTGTACATGGTTTTGGTAATGTATGTTTGTGAAATAAATTAAAGTGGTCAATTAAACTTAATAAATTAAAACATTAAAGGAGAGAATGAATGGATCAAGTCTGCTATTGATGCCGGTTTTCTTCTCGTCACCAAAAGTTGGAATGGCAGGCATGGGTCATCTAACAATTTGTAAATGTCAGACTACTTAAGAGCAGGGTGGTTCTTTACCGATAAGATTGTGGTGCAGTCTGGGAGAGCTCTGTTTGCTTTGTGGGTGAGGTATCCCTGTCTGTCTGAGAAGCGGATGGTAGCAGCTATTTCTCTGAGCAGTAGCTTCCTGTAGCCCCTGTCCAAGAACCATTGTTCCAAATCCCTCATTCCTTGTGCAAAGATCTCTGGTGACAAGCTTCTTCTGAGGACACGAATCATTTCTCCCTTGACCAAACCCCTGATGATTGATTTGTGATGTGCCGAGGAGAAGTACAAGTAGGCATGTGCGTCTATGGCTTTGGAGTAAGGTCTGATGTCCAAGATGCCAGTCTTCTCGTATCTGGGGCCTTTAAAGATCGTGAGGTCGAGGAAATCTATTGAGTTTTGGGAGTATTCAGAAGTAAATTTGATCGAACTGACTTGCTTGTTCAGGTGGGAAACCAGTGCTTCCAGTATTTCTGGCGTATCTTCCAGGATAACCAATATGTCGTCTATAAATCTTAGCCAGACAATAGGTTGAGTCCTGGTTCATGATAACAGAGCATCTTTCTCCACCTTTCCCATGAAGAAGTTGGCCAGTGTTGGTGCCACTGGTGTTCCCATTGCCACATCCTTTACTTGCTTGAAGTGTTTGGCAGTGAACTCAAAGGTGTTGCCCTGTAAGATCAGAGTCAACATCTCTCTCAGCATTGTCTTCAATGGGTGAGTTTTGGAGCTTGGTGGATGAGTCGTAATAGCTTGCTGTAAAGCAAATGCTACACGTATTCCGTGAGGTATTAATGGATACAGGGCCTTGACATCTAGTGTGGCTAGAGTTAATATTTTCTTGTTGTCTTCTGGGATCTTTAGTTGTTCGATGGCATGAATGACTTGGTTCGTAGAGGTCACCAGTGCCGGGACAATACTCAGGTAGTCTTTTAATATGTTGTTAGCTAGTTTTGAAATCTTCTCGGTTGGTCCTGAGTGGCAAGACACTATGGGCCATAATTGGTGTGGATTCTTGTGTACTTTCCTGAGAAAGTACATCCTCTGGGAACTCACGTTTTCCAGTTGCATTGTGTGGGAGTCCGCTGTGTGCTTGCTGATCAGTCCAGCTTGCTGATCAGTCCAGAGGCTCTGTGTTTAGATAGCTCGTTGGCTTACTCTGCTGTGTCTTTGCTAGGGTCTTCTTCCAGTTCCAGGTATGTTTCTTTGTCGCTCAGGTGCTCCAGGCCTTCTCTCAAGTACTCTTTCGTGTCCATGATGACAATGCATGAGCCTTTATCTGCCTGTTTGATTGTGATTGACTTGTCCCGTCTCAAAATGCTCAGTGCCTTCTGGTGTCTTCTGGATAGGTTTTTCCAGTGTGCATGGCTTTCTTCTGGAGTTTCCTTTGCAACATTGACAACGTCCTGGAGTTTGGTCTTGATGGCCATCAGATGTTCCTCAATTAACTTGGGGAGGGGGGCATCCAACTTTCGGTGGGTAGGTTTGTTATACTCCCTCTCGCATTGTTTATGATATTTCTCATAGAATTCCAGAGGGTCTGGGATCTTCTTTGGAGTGGGCACAAAATTGAGTCCCAATAGCAGTACCTCCTGTTCTTCCTCTGTTAGTTGTCTGGAGGACAGGTTAAGAACAGGGTTTATAGCAATACTGTTTGCACTTACCACCTGCTGTAGGTACAGGTCTACTAGCTCTCTGTCTCTAGGGTTTTCTATCTGAGGGTCGTAGTCCTCTAGTATCTCCTTCCTGACACTCTGTCTCTGGTCTGTCCAGTCAGTTGTGGTCATGGGGGCTAATGTGAATGTCACCTTCTTGCTCCTGGAGTTCTTCTCATGACTCGTAACCTCCACTTGCCTCTGTTTTTGTTGACTCGGTGTGCACTCAAGTTCTAAGTTTGGTGTTGGAGAACATCTTTGTGTTGGAGAACATCTTTGTGTTGTAGTAGGGTCGGAAAATGCCCTTCTCTAAGAAACCTGTTTTTCTGGTCATTTGACGGTACGTTCGGTGGTGATCTGATAAAGGAGGTGCCAGGAATATTAGAGGTGTTGGGAATGTGGCTCACTTGCTGTGTTGGGTTTTGATTTTCCTTACTGCTTTGCTTCCTTTCTTGAAGTTGAGAAAGGCTTAGGTCTGAGTTGAGGTTGTGTTCTTGGTGGAGGATCTTTTCTCATTGGCTGTAGTAGAGTGATCTCTGTCACGATTGTTGTAGTTGACCTTGTCGGGTTTGCTCTCTCTGTGGTTAGGAGTTCCATAGGTGCAGGTGTTGGTGATATTGTGTTGTTTGGTACTGAAGATATTTGTGGCATTCTGTCTGGTACTGGTTCTCTGGAGGTAGACATTGTGTAGTTTGGTCTGTAGAACAAATCTATCTTTGGTAGTAGCTTGGCTGCTGTCCCAGGTGGTGGTCCCAAGTAGCTCGTTCAGTTTCCGTGTTGTCTCTTTAATTCTGTTATCTCTGCTTTTCTTGATGTTCTGGTCAGTGGCCGAGAGAAATCTTTCATGTTGAATCAGTTCATTGGCATTACCTCGTTGTGTGGTTTCGTTCATTGTTTGGAGCAATTTCAAGGCTTGTGCTTGTGTTTGTCTACTCACTGTCCAGAGGTGGTTTACAAGGCAGGTTGTTAGTTCTTTTCTGTTTCTTGCAGAATTCTTTCAAAGTCCTTCTTCACGTTCGACAGATTCGGCTGTACAGTCATCAAAATTTTCCTGAGCTTCAGGCCTCAGGGGTTGAGATTCCTTTGCAGGCAAATTGACAGGAAGGCATGTTGAATTGTGGCAGCATAGAAGTGAGATGCTTGCTTCTTGTACATTCTGCGCGTAGCTCCAAGAGCTGTTTGTCTCTGTTCATGAGTGCCGGTCTAGGTGGCCTCTCATTGTATCGTGGGTTTTGTCTGGGTCTGTAGTGACCTACATTTTGGCTTCTTTAGGAGTCCATGATAGTTTGACGTCCGTGCTCTGATTGGATGGTATATAGTTTCAGAGGTAGCTCAAGCGGGTCTGCTAGTCAAGCAATCAAATCTTTTAAATTGAACTGAAGTTCAAAGACCATGCAGGTGCTTAGCTTTAAGAAATCCTTAATATAAGTTCCATAAATTCTCGGCCTTTGATGGCGGCCTTCTAGTGGAAACACAACTAAAAAGAACAAACTGATACAATGTTTTATATAGTGAACAGAGTGTGAGATGTTGAAAACAAGAAAAAACAAAAAGGAGACAATCAAGAAATTTCAGCGTAATACCATTACCCATTACAGGCTGCAGAGGGAGCAACCTATTCAGGAGGAAGTATTACTAGTTCTGAGCTATACAACCTGTGAATAAATTAAAGTGGTCAATTAAACTTAATAAATTAAAATATTAAAGGAGAGAATGAATGGCATTCCTGCAGGTGCCTCTTCGGCACTAGTTAAACTTCTGTGCTTACATTTGTATGGCAAAAGTGTGGCAAATTATTGCAGCATCCAGCATTACCCAATTCCATATTGAGAAGAACGCATGGATTGGTAGTCACTGTAAATATAGAACATATAGGATGGAATGACAATTATAGATACCCATTATAATGCTAGACCTGGAGGAGTAGTTAAGTGCACCTGAGTGAAGACAGCAAATAGAGTGACATACAGTTGCTTGGAAGGCATATTTGATTGTTCACTTCGCTAGGTGACTTTCTGGCAGACATCATTTTATAGCCCAGAAACTGAAATCATAATTAGGAAAAAAAAAACAGTGAAGTTGTTGTGGGCATGTTTTGTCAACAATTACCGATAGGTAATATTGAGTAACAGAGTAATTATGGAAAAATTGATTTCTTACTTGCAAATAGATAATTTTAGACGACAAGCAGGATATAAGGGCTTGACATTAACTCTTCAATGTTATGTTCTTTATATTATTCATGAAAGACATTGAATAAACTCTACATTAGCATAAAGCTACAATAATCATCATAGATTCATTTTAGTAGTGACGGTTGCTTCCATGGTATAATCTACACAGCTTTACATGGTTTGTAGCCAATGTCAAAGTTTCAACGATAATTATATTGTAGAATAACTGACAACTGAATGCTATAGTCTTCAAAGTATGATTCTGGTTAGGAAGAAAAAGTGTTTGTCTAGTATAGAAAATACATACATTTTCTGGTGCAGCCGAAGATGGCTGAACTGGTAATATTAGCCTACATGCTTTAGCCCCATTAGGAGGATCAGTTTCATGTGAATTCTAATATTGAATAAAAATCAATTTGCTTAGACAAATGCTTTGAGTCAGCCAAATAACTATTTCTGTAAATTTGAATTCAGATTATTCACGATTTGTGTAGATTTGAAGAACAGGAATGCATATTTCCGGATCACCAGCCACAAATTTGATTTCAAGTGCCTTTGATGGTGAGAAATAAATATCAATAGTGGAGTATGGTTGAGGTTAGCATAATCCACAAGTGCTTGTTCATGATAGGATCACTTTGAATTAAATTAAACTGTGTATAATTTTGCCTATTGTTTAATTACCTTTATCTCAATTATTTTGGTTAACTACATATTCTAAAAAAACATTCCAGAATAATGTATCGAGGCCTATGAGTGATTCTTATTTAGGAGCCAATGAAAAAAGACTATCTTTGCTTTTTGATCATCAAACTGAATTCACACAAAAAAGGAAAAAAACAGTGAAAGTTTTGTCATAATATATAGAAACTGTTATGAAATTTAAAAAAATGCAACCTTAATAGTTATAGAATGTCATAACTTTAGCATCACTATATTTGATGTTGTGAACTGAAATATTAGATGCATGGTTTGTATTTAACTATAACTTAATGAAGAAAGGCAGAGCTAATTAGTACTTCTGCTCTCTACAAATGGAGTGTATGGAAACAAGCACACTGTGCTTCACTTTCCTCTATCAATACTAGGTGGTAGCTTTTTCAAGTTGGGAGATAAATTATTGTTATCACCCCTGTGCTAAATCTATCAAAGTGAAGTTACCGTATTTTTTATTACTGCACATTTCAGCTGTTCATTAGTTGCTTGGGAATGAAATTTTTACCATTATCATCTTGATTTGGGCCTAACAGATTATATTTAAATTGATATAATTTTTTTTTATTCTTTAAAAAAATTAGTTATAAATACATATTCCAAAATACTCAAATTACTGAAGGTACAGTATGTGGAATGTGGTGTATGATTGCGGTAAAGAATTGAGGTGTCATGAAATAAATGAATCACACTCAGCACGCATGCACAAGAGTTATAGTAGTCATCCTGTCTGTCTATCCATCTATCTGTCTGTCTGTCCTGTCACAATCTTATTTTGAAGATTAGGTACTGAAAATTGAATTGTTGATTTAAGTATTACCATTTTCACATTATGGATGATTAAATGTAATCTTTCTGCAAAAACCTTTGTATGTCTCAGTTAAACATTGATAAAGTAAAAAGACTGCATGCTGCTGCAGCTGAAGATGGCTGAATTAATTGACAGAATCACTTAGCACACTTTTGGCTGAAGTGGGAGATCGTTTGCAAGCCTTTCTCCAACATAACTGTGTTCTGAGTGGACCAAAATATCTTCAACTGATGCAGCTTGCTAAATTCTTTAATAGTCCAAAATTCCATCGGTCAATATGAACTCAGGAAAGGTAAAACAAGGAGGTTAAGATCATTAAATACTGTGGGTGTAATTCCACTACAATTAAAGTACTATGCAAACTTAATGCTGAAACTGCTACCTTTAACTCCTCACTAACATTTTTCTCCAAATTGGCTTTCTGCTGGCTTCACACTTGCATTTAGCAGAGTTTATGAGTTGACTAGCATGGGATGCCACACCTCCAGCAAATTAGTGATCAGAAACTTGTGCCCTTATTATAGCTTACTCTTGGCAAGTCAACTTTACCCTCCCTACCAAATTGGGCAGGCTTAATTTCTATCTGTTTGTGTCACAGGGTGCTGTGACACTGCTCACGTAGATATTAGGTGAGAATTAGAATTTGGTTTCTAGGGCTTACTAATTTGTTCCTACTATTCTTAGGGCCATTACGATGAAGCCTGAAGAGCACTGATAACTGTCTATACTACTGTCAGTGAAACTGTTACTCTTTTCAATCTAGTGGTTTATTCTAAATCTTTCAGTTTCTTTTTATTGCTCCAGAATATAGCTGCCGCCATACTCTGCACACTTTGATTGGTATTTTGGTCTCCAGTGATAACAATCTTGTCACAAACAGTAACTGCAGCTAGTCGTCAAGTTAGCCTAGTGTAGTTGAAAGGAAAAGTTCTTGATGTAATTTGACCAAAGTTTGTGCTATCTTCATCAGCAATCTCATGTTACAACAACTACTCAAAGCACACTATTGTTGTAGCTATGATGCTGAAATCGAACTATTGGTACTAAAAGATATGTCAAAAAACATGATGCGTTTGGAATGACATAATTTTGGATTATGTCACGAATTTCTGAATGAGGAATCATATAGCTTACAAGAAGAAAATGACAACATAAGTAAAAGTCAAGTAAGACTTTCACAGATTTTTGCATGAATGAGATGCATTCAGAGGTAGAAAGCTCTACATTGTATCATGTATAATAACCAATCAACTTTCTGGTCAATAGACTATTCTTAATCAAAGTAAATAGATTTTATTACACTCAACTTGATATATGAAGGATTATTATTTAACGGTAAAGGTGTATATGTCTGCAATGAGGCTATTCTATCTTTGTATTGGGTTGGCAATTCCTTGCTTGGTTGTACATCAAATAGGACGAGATTTAATTAGTGGTCAAGAGGCTTCATGGCAGGATCGCAGAATTTTTATAATGATTTTTATAGCAATGCATCCACCCACATAGTGTGACATAAATAGCAAGAGGTGTGTGCGCATGCTCAAAGGTGATATCATGTGTGCCTAAAGACAGTTCTGAATATTTAGTTCCAAAACTATGAAACCAGTGTGGTAGCTGATGATGTAGCAAACTGACCGCAATTACATGGCACAGTCACGCACACCAGCTCATTCCCCTGCTATCCCTGCAATAGTTCTATGGGTGGACGCACAATAATAGTCTTTTTTTTAACTTATCGTAGTTTTGATGAAGATAATTTTAACAAGACTTTTTGGCTTCGAGAAGCCTTCGTTAGTTGTGAGATGATACAGTTGTGAAAACAATGGCAACAGAATGCTAAATGATACATTGACTCTCAGAAACTTTAGAAAGTACTACCACTATAATCACAATAATGAATGATAATAAATGAACAAAATTAATATATAAACAAACGAACAAACAAATAAATAAAAGATTTAAATAATTGAATAAATGAAGGTTTAAATAATTAAATAAACAATAATTAATTAATTAAATAAATAAATTATAGTAACAATAATAGAATAAATAATAAAACAAATATAAAATAATGAATACTTAAATAAATAAATGATTGATGTATTTAATAAAAATTAAGAAATTGGTTTCAAAATGCTAGATATTTTAAGACCACCATCAAGATTCATTGTATTTTGTGTGGACTTAATTCGAATAGCTTCCAATATTGTCATTATTTGGTGTTCTTGTTCAAATGTCAGTACCTATCTCACTAAAGTATTATTCTGTTTTAATGGCGTATTTGTGTTCTCTTATCCTAGTAGATACAGTGGAGTAAGAACCATAGTGCACTGGATTGAGCAGCTTTGGCACTTTTCAGCAGATTGATATTGTAAAGATCGTCTGTATTGAAGCAGCTCGTTGATATGGCGAAGTATATAGTATCATCACCATTTCTTGGTGAAGTCGCATTGCTGTCCAGTCCCTGCACGGTGGTGTGATTTCAGCTGGTGATTGAGTACTAATTTATTTTTCTTAATAAGATTTCAGGCCATTAGTAACTGTGATCAACAATTCAATTTCTGTGTAGAGTGGTTGCTAGTAGATTATGAGTATAGCAGTTTACCTCACCAACTTGGAAGATTTATTCATACAGATCAAGAACACTAGCATAAAATAAACTATTACTTTTCAATATAACATATAGCGTTTTTATCTGCAGTCACTCTTAATTACGAAATCTTGAATTAACTAATTGGGTGGGACTTATAGGCATGGCTTAAGAGCATGTGCTTCCTAAACCCCTGAGATAAAGTTCTTTCATTTTCACCAATGCAGCAGTAATTGCATTGGTTGCAAGGAATTCTATATACAACCATAACACTTTCATTTAGGTCATGTTTTGTCTTTAGATTCATCAAGGACTTTCTGATGTTATTATTGTACTCTAATCTTAAAATTTTTGCACAACTGCATATTATATTTTTAAAAAGCCACTTAACAATTCTCATAATATAATAGCAAGAATACCCCGAGTTTAATAACTGTTTCATCAATATTCTTTGTGATATTTAGACTCAACCATGACTATAATCATGGTGCCAGTAGTCAAGTATGTGCCAGACTTTATCAAATCAAGCTACTTCACTACTCAACATCAAGAAAATTTCCCCCTGTTCCAGATTAGGTGAGTCCTTGTGCCACCGTTTCCAGTTATTTTAAATGATACAGAAAGTTCTCCTTTATCAATGGAGCTCCTATTTGCTACAGCCACCCACGGAGAAAAAAAACTTTGAAATTGTTGCCATCTAGTCTCAATCTGCATAATGTTACAGATACAAATCAGTGTGTGAAAATATCCCACTATGGTTACAACAAGCAGAATGTTGTAACTACAAGGCAGAGTGTGAAATGTTATTCCAAAATGCTATTCTTCATACCTTGAGGTTCAGCGAACTCCAGCAATTTGAATGCCACACTATCAGAAGAAGGATCAATGTTTGTTAGGTGAGTGGGTGGTGTTCTTGAGAACCTAGAGAACTCCCCTTCCTACTGGCCTCTTAGCTCACCCAAACCACTCAAAGCCAAAATCAACAGTAATTAGTTTGTTGATAATATTTCAGTCTAAGAAAGGTATTGTCAACATGTTTAGAGGAGTGTTCTATACAAGCTAGCAAGAAATAACTATTCAAACAGTTCAAGAGACAAAGTTTATAGGCCAGAAAGTCAAATTGTGTACAGTTCTATAATTATTCTAAACAATAGGCGATTACTAAAGCTATGTAATTTTTGTTAAATCCTTGCTGACAAACATGCATGCACACTACATCTTCTTGTATATTTTTTCATCTTCAGGTCCTTGGCCATTTTTATGTATTTCCTCCAAGATGCAGCTGTCATTCTCTCTCTTGCAATGTTCTACAAAATACAATTAATTTCATCAAAAAAGTTAACAGGCCAATTTAAGACATGACACATTGAAGTTGTGTTAAATGAGGAGGTCACACACAAATAATGGGCATAGCTGGGGACCTATTTTAGGATAACGTGGAAAATGGCATATGATAGTTCTTGTTGTTCCCGGAGACCATTTTAGCGCACACTACAGCAACTTAGTGCACAACTGGGAAACAGTGCCATATAGATATAACTCCAGATACAAAAACAAACAAACAAAAAAGAACAACAAATGATGAGCTGTAATTAGTGAAAGAGGGAGAATACTGTTGTTTGCCATCGACACAGCTAAATTCAGCTGCACAGGACATACAGCGTACTGCCAGAATACTGCTAGATACTATCCTGAGGACTCAATCATCAATCAAGAAATAGTTTGGTATACACACATGGCATTGATAGGAGTTACACTTGATTCATCTATTATATCACATGTTGGAGGGTACTCTTTGCCAATACACTCGAACCTCTCTTATCCGTTCGTCTAAGTTACAGACATCTCTGTCTACCTGACACCAATAAACAGTGGCTGAAGGTCAATAAGCTACCAAATGAATAAAATTGTGAAAAAAAAATTGTATGTGTTACTTAGAGAATTTAATTGCAGTTGAGGAGGTGGAACATGGACATCGAGAGGCAGTTGGTGCATCTATTGCTAGCTCTTCATAGAACTCGTTAGAACTTAATGACTATGTAAGGAATGAAAGAAAGGTCGCGGCAATTAAATGCAAGCATAGCATTTTAACTCTGTCAAGAAAGCTCGAGTTCAATTATAGCGGAAATTAAGAAAGAAATGTCAGTGAGGCTAGTCTAGACAGTTCTAAAGCTGCAGATAATGATATTTGAATCATATTTTTGAGTTATGGACATTTCTTAGTTATGGACACCCCTTGGTACCACCACACTGTCCAGTTAAGAGAGGTTCGAGTGTATGTGGCTATTTTTTATAGGAGCTAAAGATCAAAGGGCTTGAGGGATTCTCCTTTTTCTTTTTATATCCTGACCTACAGAAGGAGTTGAGAATGTGGTAAACAAGGCCACAGATTTCGTGTACAGAGCATAGCATTAATTATAAATGTGACCTCTATCATTAAGAATATATAGCTGTACATCACTGTATTTGTGCGAATATGCAAAATGATTCAATATGCTAAAAATTAACTTCACAAATAGCTTACCATTTCCA
>WLWI01003645.1_pt1 | contig 13197 bp, 8 predicted proteins | sample 6701501 | NCBI WGS metagenome assembly WLWI01 (sample SAMN12718690, study PRJNA515312) | sponge metagenome | isolation source: marine sponge | host: Mycale hentscheli | place: New Zealand: South Island, Marlborough, Capsize Point | collected 2014-11-01
TTACGCCAGGCTAACACTACTCCAGAACGGAGTCTTGAGAGATCTGATCTCTCTGCAACTAGCCTACGGACATATCTAGACTCTGATGGAAAATCAGAGCCACAACCTAAGCAGAACTCCATAGCTAGCCGGATCGCGCTGGTCGAGCTGCAAGTTACAGTGCTTTCCCGGGAAATATTAAAATGCGCTGGGGAATATGTGACGCAATTTTGACACTTTTTAATTAAATTCCTCTGGGACAAGTCGTTGATGCTAGTGACCCCAGACCCTTTCCCTTCCCCCGCCCATAAAAAAGAAGGTAAAGGGTCTGGCCCGCCAGACTAACTCTCAACAATGCTGGGATTGGAGACACTGGTGTCTTTTGTCGTGCCCATTATTAAAATAAACTATTATGATCCACATGCCTATATTATTCCCTACAACAGGTATTAGGCCCTGTTCAGTACACAATAAATACTAATAAGCCAGGATACCACGATGAGACATTCGAATTTCTACTAATTAGCTGCTAATTCAACCCAGAACCACAACAAGTGCAGTCTCGCAATGTCTACTACACCTCATAGACAAAATGTACAGATCATATAACTCACCTAAGTTACTCAGCCACCGAAAACTGACAATTATTTATCCGGATTCCTAGGGACATCCCCGGGTAAAATCCCGTTCCGCGGAAAACAAATGGGTGTGTGCACGCAAGAGCAGGATGAGTAAAATGAATGATGGGCGGAGAAAATATGTTCCATGTACGCAATTCTGAGTGAAACTGCCGGCCCCCGAGCTGTAGCGTAACGCGACGACAATGGGTTTCAAACTCGAGTCTGGTTGCGTAGGCTCCAGCTGTCGACGGTTCTCGGTTATTGGACGTGTTCTTTGTCCTTGGGTTTGGTGCTACCCCATTGTTTGTCTTTGAAGTTTTTGCCATATTGTATATATTATGAATATTTATTTTAATGAAAATCTGCTATTTTGTTTATGTAAATATCTCTGCTGAACATGTTATACAGGTCAGTACTGTGCACTCACATTGCATCAATGAAGTGACATTTCCATCAAGTTAAAAAACTTCAACTCGGGCAAAAACAAGTAACACATTCTTCAAAAGCACAGCACTCTACCACTTAATTTTTCACAGGCACAGCATCCTACCATTTCTTCACAAACACCACTCTACCATTTGTTCACAGGCTTAGTGAAGAAGTGGTAGAGCAGGGGCGTAGGCAGGGGTGGTGGTTCAAAGTGTTCATGAGAACCCCCTTTCAAATTAATAATAGTCATGCATCAAATAACTGAATACAATGCAAGTTGTGCAAATTCCCCCCCCCCCCCTTAATTATAGAAATTTACACAATAATATGTGCTCTAAACTCGCAGGGAGCACAAAAAAAAACAACAATAGAGGATTGACTAGCCTTTGGCTGGATGCATTCTAAAGTGGTCAGTAGACATTGAAAGAATGTGATGTAACATTTTCACATTATTAAAACTATTTGCCACTATTGCCTTGAGTTTGTATTCTTGTGAACGCTCAGAATCGCCACTTTGTAGGCTTCACAACTATTTACGAGCTACATAAACTGAAGAAAAACTGCACTAGCTCTGACCAATAACGATTATGAAACTGAAATAAACATTGATAGCATTTGTAAACTATATCTAACCAAGCATTCACGTACAATAGAATGTACAATTTTATTGCTTTAAATTTTAATTATTATTTTTAAATTCAATTCATTTGTCGTTTCATTTGTTCATTCAGTTGTATCACTCCACCATGGCAGACCTTGAGCAAAGTATCAAGCTGATTGGTTTCACCATAAATCTATTATATGCCAAATAGGGTTGTGGCTTTTATGGAATGGGTGTGGTAGTGGTACAATGGGTGTGGTTTGACTTTAGGTTAATTCTGAGCCCCCCTCTGAAAAATCCTTCCACAGCACTCCACCACTTTCTTCACATTGCAAACACAAACACAGCACTCTACTAATTCATCACAAGCTCAATAGCATCCCTTTTGCAATTACAACATCCTCTTCTCCACCTCCACTACACTGAATGAAATTTTTTAGAGGCATAGTGATGCGGTTTAGATAATTCTATAGTTAGCTGTGGGTATAATATTTCAAACATCACTGTTCTCAAATCCTTGATACTTCAAATGCAAAATATTTATCTAGAACAAAGGTCAAAAAAATGAACCACAATACATTACAGTACAGAAGAACCTCGAGTTATGGACATTAGAATTACATACAGTACAATTAGTCTTACATCCCCAAACTCTGTTGAGTAATTGATATGCACCAATCTAGAACAAGGAAATTCTGTTTATTTTTTGTTTGATAGTGTCAGTCTACCATGTGTTACACTCTTTATTCCCCATGAGTATACTTAAAAACAGACAGACCCTGTAGCTATATTATTATGTATATTTCACATGTATACCTTGCACATTTTATGTAAAATTTACACCATCAGTATTTTGTCCAGTAAATGCCATGTAAGCTATGAATCATTTAGTAGATCATCTAAGTATACTCCCATGTATAATTGACATGTTTCATCCTGTATATTCCTTGTAAACTATTGTTATTGAACTACTCAGTATAAGCCTTGTAATTGCTACATATATATACTTGCATACTCCAAATCATAATGTTGATTTTAATTTCAATCACAATTAGTGAAACATAAACAATAAAATGGTAAATGATCAATATAGTCTGATGTGACAGAATTGTCTATTTCAGCAGATTATAGAGGATATACCTTAAACACATAAAAATTGTATCAAAATAATAGAAAATCATTGACATACATCATATAGCAATCAGTGAATGTAGCCTAATAACCAACTGTAAATACTATAGCTACATGTTTCCATAGTTGTAATTAGCAATGCACATTGGTTCATGTGCGGATGCAAGTCTTTGTGCATGCTTTTGTGATCTGCTAGCTCTGCTTTGCAATACAAAACTACAGAGTTGCACTGTTAGAACAGAGATTTGCATATACATTCAAGAAGCTTGGTGACAGACTAGAAGAAGAACGCCTGCACTCTGGACCCAGTATCATGACATGTTTGATGTCCTCAAAACCTTCAAGTGTGAGTGACTTGCAGACTACAGCATGGATGTAGACAAGTATTCTGGAAAGGGGGGGCTTAAACGGATTCATGCTTGCCTGCCCACACATTTAATTAAAACCATATTCTTCAAGTATCACTCAACTGGAACATGTTTTATTATAGTTAAACATAGTAGAATTGTCCTCTACTGCAACTACATAATAAAATGTGTTAAGTAATTTCTGAGTTTTACAAAAAAAATTCTGTAGTGGTATACTATTCTTTGATTATGTTGGTATATTATACATATATACATAATAGCTAGCTACATGCACACACATATATCATATAATTATTTTACATACATATATTATTATGTACATGTATATAATATTTATATAAATCATATATAAGTATGCATACTTAAATGCAAAGGCATGATGAATATAATCACCTTGAACATGGGGTGGGGGGATTAGATTTTAGTATTCTGGGAATTGAAACATATATATGTAATGGAAGTGGTGGTCACATCAAATCTGTTTCAGAGAAAGCATAATTGACATTGATGATGAAGAATCAAGCAATCAGCATCACAACAGGTGTAATAGCCATTTTGTGGTTGACACATGTGGTGCAGACCACAGATATTTCATCTCCAACCACACAAGCCAGGCCAGAATGAACCATACCCGTTTATTTTTCCTTTGTTTGCTGTAAGACTGATATGTTTATTTTTCTTTATTTTATTGATCGTTCATCTCGTGTTTTACCTAATTATTTCATTTAGCTACACCTTTTCACACTTCATGCACCCTAGCTTTGCCATTTTTATGGTAACATAATAATTCCAACCAATCAAATTCAGCCAGCATTCAGAGATATTCTCCTGTATCATGCTCACCCGTAGGCATTACCAAAATTTTGATAACCTTTATCACTTTTCTGAGAACTACTCTTTATTTACTGCTGACAAAGACTGCAGAAAGGATATGACAATTTTTAAGTTCTTCTTTTTGGGATCCCAAGAACTATGAAATAAAGACAACTGTGATTGAAGGCAATCAGGAATAAAATCTGATGTATAAAACTCTGTCACTTCTTTCAATGCACTTTGGTGATTTTCAGTAGTGAGCAATGTCTCCAAATTTTGTAACATATTATAGCCTTTTTTCTTAAATCTGTTATTTACTGCTTCCACTACAAGATCAATTGCCTCAAAATAAGCTCTACGATAGTAATCTTTGGCCATTTCAGGATGTTCAGGCATACTCTCACCAATTTCAAACCTGCGAGGAACTTTCCTCTTTCGCGGTAGTGTTGGAGGATCCACGGAGACTGATGATCTCTTTTTCTCCAAATATTCCCAGAACAAGTTAAAACTGTCTTCATCTCTGATTTTTTGAAGAGTTGCTAGTGTAATGTTAACACAATTTTGGCCTTCACATGCTGAAATTGTCTTGGATTGAAGTCAACGAGAAAGATTATCCACCATGTTAAAAAAAATTCTACCAAGCTCAATCCCAAAAAAAGAAATCGAATTTTTCCATTTGTGCTGATACTCCTCTAATATGTGCCTTCATTTCTGTGTCCCATGTTTCATTCATGGCTGCGTCCCATGTCATCTCAAGTTCTCCATAATTTTCTGCTATTGATGACAAAGCTTCGGCTTGCACTGTCCAGCGGGTGGGGCACAACATGCGTATGCCAGGAGAACCAACTTTGACATCATTTGAATTTTTTTTTAATTATGGCTTTACGCTTTGGGGATTTTTAAAATAAACTTGGTAATTTCATATTGTACAGTATCAAGAGTATCCCTCATGATCTTTGATCCTTTCAGTGTATCTTAGATGGCCAAATTCAGTGAGTGTCCATAATAATGAGTGTATAAGGCTTTGGGTTCGGGTTCAGATAACTGAATTGCTACACTAGACCTAGAAATGCTACTAGCTCCATCGTAGCACTGTCCACGACAATTGCTAATGCTCAAATTCATGCGCAACAATACGTCTGTAATTGTTGTTACAATAACTGTAGATGTGGTAGATTCCATGCTATAATAACCTACAATTCCTTCCAAAACTTCCAAGTTATCGTCCACATAACGCAAACATACTACTAATTGCTCTGTATTTGATATATCGATTGTTTCATCAACCATTATGGTATACTTCTTGCCAGATATGCTTGTAGCTATTTCTCGTAAAATATAAAGAGCCATTATACTAAGAATTTCATTCTGTATTTCATGGCTAGTAAACTTGTCCTGGACCTTTTCCATCCATTTCAGAATGCTTGGGTCATCCTTACCCCGTAATAGCTGAATGAAGTTGGAGTCATTTTCGCCTCCTTTTGTGGAGTCATCTCCAGAAACATATTGACCACGAAGAGCTAGGCCTTGTCTAGCAAAAAATTTAATATTGCTGAGAATTACTAAGAGAATTTTTTTATTCCTTGACCTTTGATTAGCTAAACTTGAACTAAGCATCTCTCCAACATTGTTAGTTATACTCGGTATTGTAACAACTACATCAATAGCTTCTCGGTGTGACATTGTTTGCTCATGCTTATCAAATTTACTGAGTGTTTTCTTCCAATTGCAAAACCCAATTTTACTGAAAGTTTCATCTTTACATGTTTTAAGATCACGTTTGTCAGCAACTAAACAATAATAGCAAAACACACGATCGGTTCCCTCCTGATAATGTAACCATTATACTTGCCATACCAAGATGAACAAAAAGACCGTTTCTGCGTTCCAAATATCCGCTGTGGAAATGGCAGCTCTGGTTGATTTGGGCTATCAGGAATTAAGGAAGTATTATCTTTAACCAAAGATGATGTGCTGGCTTCTGCAGCTTGTATATCTTGAACAGCTGTTTCAGGCTCTTCCCTATCAATAGAAGTATCCTCAACACTAGGTGGTGGATTGTCAAGCTTCTTCAGCCAAGGAAGGATAGACATTATCCTAGTAAATTTGCTCTGCTGGCTTTTTTAACTACTTGCATCTGCAATTGATGTGTTGTTGCGATGGCTGCCCCCGTGTTAATTGAGAGACACTGCTACCAGGTAGATGCTGCCACCAGAGGCAATCTCGACAGAATTGGACTAGGAGGGGTTGTGGTTGAAGGCCGCCCGTATCTCTCTAATCCAGGACCGAAGGCTCAGTAATTCGCCTTGAGGCTATTCAATCAAGTTTTATTTTAATTAAAAAACCGGCTTATGAATTACAGAACTGAAGACTGACTGACTGATGGGGTGAGCCGACTGGCCAGTATAATATAGAAAACCAGTCAACACACCCACATCCTAACGAATGCCACCAGTGAGCGTAGTTTTAGTGCCCTTCGCAGAGTAAAAACTTGGCTGCGCAGTACCACTTCTCAAGTTCATCTGAATTGGTATATGTTACTGTATGTACATAAAAACAGAATGGATAGTCTATATACCTTAATAGACCATTGCAAATGAGTTTATTACTAGAAATGACAGTGCCTCAATCTTTTTGGACTATTCAAACAATAAATAATGCACATTATACTAATTTTTTTCATTTTTATGATAGCTAGTTAAACAAAAAAAAATCAGACAATTTCAAGCCACCTTTCTATCTTAGCCCATAATATTAAAAAAAAGAAAGTACATGTATTATTTACTTTAGGGGAGGGCAGCCCCCCCCCCCCCCCTTTGTCTATGGCAGCCATGTACAGTGGGCAGCTACCCTGCATTGCTACCAGGGTGGTGCTGGGCACATTTGCAGCTGCTGGTCATCATCTGGATGCCAGGTAGTCCAGCTAGCCAGACCCTTTACCCACCACTAATCTGGGAATGGGTGTTGCGACATTGGCCATACCAAATTTGTTAATTCAGGTATAAAGGAGGTGGGGCACTCACTACTTCCACATTTGGTATGGCCATGTCCCCAGACCCTCCTCTCTCTAAGCAGCAGGTCTGGCTCTGCCAGACTAGATGTCAAGTGCACTGCTGTACTGTCAGCTTGAAACAACTCTTGAATCTTTGCCTGAGTATAAAGAGGGGTGTGTTTGGAAATTTTATAAAAATGATGGAAACCATGTTGTCAGATGTTCTTAATTCTTAACTATGTGAGTTTGAGCAAAGAGGGAGATGCAGTATAACTGTATGATTCTTATTGTATTGTGTTTATTTTTGTAAGAACCCCTTACCTGGTTATCTTTATTATTCTTTCCTGTCCACAAACATGCTGATCAGTTGTTGATTATGAGCACCATGCTATATAGCTGTGCATAATCCATGAAGTATTAATATATATCTCATTGACTTGTTCCCTCCACATAAAATATTGTATATGCTATCAATCAAGGTAAAGTATAAGAATTTCCAGCTTATATACTTATAGCTTTATATAAACTAGATAATATCCATGGCTTACAACAACTATTACAAAATAAGCTAGCTTATAACCAAGTCAAGTAATACTTAGCTTATAACTTTAGAAAGCAGGGGTAGATACTATCTTATTTCAAAGCATTTGCAATGCAAGATCAGAAGTCTTACTCATCTGGATGACAATACTCGATCAAAATAAACTAGATGGGATGAGATTTAAACCTTCCTAGCAAACTTGGGAACTTCAAAAAACTAAAAAAAGAAAAAAGAAAAAAAAGAAAAAGAAGAGACTAAAAGGGTGGCCAGATGTTGAGTTGACATTATAATTTTATTTATAAACATGCTATAGCTAATATGGTAGTACAATCACAGTAGATCAAATTGTAATACTAATGTTAATTCGTGCATTAATCCATCATCATATTCCAGCTGTGTCAATGGAGTAAATTTCAATAACACATAAGTTGGCTATTCATTTAGTTGATAAAGATAATTTAATTCTGAAGCTAATTAGATAATTTTATATTACTAATTTGAAAACTAACACAACCGTAAGATAATGATAACAAACGAGTAAATCTAAATACAAATAAGTTATACTCATGCATTAATTAAAGTTCTTTAAGAGTTTCTTGATAAATAACAATATGTTTCCAAACTGCAACAGCTTGAGAAATAGTGATGTCACCAGGAAAATGATCCTCAAATTCTTCTACTGGTATGTCAAGGGATTCATACCTATCTTGGACCAACACGTCTACCAACCTAAGCGGAATAACACAAGATAATATAATATTTAAAAAAAGGAAAAAAAGAGATAAACAACTGCTCAATCACTGCTACTATAAGCAACTAATTATTGCCCCATAGTAATTATTGGCTTTTATGCTTCAGTTATCAGGTAGCTAGTCTAACGTCCATTGCAGAAATAGGCAAAGCGTAAGTGTTGCTCACAGTAAACAGAGAAAGGGAAAGCTAGTTTCTGTTGTTTTAGCGTCTGTTATTTAGTAGTTTTTATGAGTAGGCATGCCTCAAAAAGTCAGACGAAGCATTAGACTAAGCACAAACCTCAATCAGAGTAAAAATTAACCAGTATAACAAGCTCTCGGACTATCGGTGAAGCAAAAGCAGTGGACTGACCAGCAAATGAGAGTAGTGGTAAAAGCAGTAAAGGCTCTGGAATAAGCTGCCCACGGAGTTCCTGCATTACCTTAAAGGATAGTGTTAATGAAATAATGGAATAATGAACCTGTTCCTAAACCACATCTGCATATTGATGAAGAATGTGATCTGTGTAGTGAAGAAGAGCATCAACTTGGCTTTTTTTAAAACACATGTGCAACTATAGGGTATGGCAAGACAAGAAAAAAGTATGTGTATAGTTGAATATGTAGCTAAAGGGAAAAAAGCATTGAAACAAGATTGCACCACTCACAGGTGGTGGAATACATTTCTAGAATGCCAAGGTGACCTGTTGATCACCAGAAGTGATAGTTAGTATAGATTATGTTAAAAGAATTAAACAAATACAGTTTTGGATGAACATGATTTACCTTCAGTACCAGCTCAAGTAAAAAAAATGAAACCAGCATTCTGTTAGGCTATAAGCTCATACTATGCTTGCTAAGAAAGGGGCGAAAAATTTCAATGGCAACTGGCAAGAAGTGGCAAGTCACAGTTGTAGCTTTTTCTAGTGCAGTGGGCTAAACTATTCGTCCAATACTCTTTGGACAAAAGTTGAAATTCCTGGAAAGAAATACGGTTAAAATAATTGTATTTATGTTAACTTTCAAGGTAATAATAATATAGTAAGAGTAGTGTCAATACAAGAGCATAAGTGCAGTGAACAATAATATATCTATAGGAAAACTATGGGTGGTCAATAATTGATGCATGTAGTTGACAAACAGTTATTAAGGAGCAGGGTAAATGGCATTTGCATTCTGATCAGGAGCACATTACTGGAATGTACGTTGGACTGATTATAAGCTAATAGTTGTTCTAACATTTGGGAGCTTTTACATGTCATTGCATTTTCATTCATAGCTTATTGTCCATGTGCAGAGGATCGGGTTGGTATCATCTTGGTGAAATGCTATCATTTTTTTAAAGGCATACACTTATAGAGCTAGGAAAAAATTGATAGCAATGGTAGACTGGTAATTTTTTGTTTTTATTACCATAAATTTGTAGTTAGATGACAGATGATGATGGCAGATAAAATGAAGTAGCAAAGATGTGAACCCTCAGCACTACTAAAGTCACAAAATTATTTCTTAGACAAAAGGTATTTCTTGGCATAAGTTGATATATCGCTCGTGCAATGAAAACAGTAGCTATAAATGCTGTATCCATTTTTTTTTAATGCTAGAAATAATCAATGTGTAATGAACAGCATTCTTACATAGTTTCAATGTTAATCAGCACTCTGTAGAGTTTGCAAATGCAATGAATATTAACATACTTTGTTGCTTTCTGACTAGGTGGCTTGAAACATGCACATTTGCAATTTAAAATCTACCAATTAGGTGATTTTTGTATAAAAAATAAATATTCATCCAGTATTAAATTGTATGGGACAAAACTTGGCTAATAATTGGTTATATGCTACAGCTGCTTTGAATAAAACTAGCTGTAACTATCCAAAATTGCCAGCTGATTACTTATCATTCCTAACTCCCGGAATAACTACTTCTAGGTTACTGTATATATTCTAATGTATAAAAAATAGTGCTTGAAAGAATTTCTACCCTTTGCAGTCATTCGACCAAAACTGTTATAATCCCTTTAGCTGGCTAGAAAAAAAACTTAAGCTGCAGGTTTGAAGCCAAACTAGTCCAAAATAAACAACTATACACTGTTGTGAACCATTTCAATGGACATAATGAAAATAAAACCGTCAATTAAAGTGTGTAGTGTTTGTGTTACAATCCCTTTGCTAGATAGCCAACTGATAATGATACAATAATAACAATTGAATCTTGTGTGTAATGTACTAGTAAATCCAATAAGCATTATGATTTTGATCCTTTTATGGTATAGGATGTGCATAGAAAGTTTACATTAATAAAGCCTTAATCAGCGTAAGAGATCCATTTAAATTTGTTCATGTGTAGCTACTGTGATAATGCAACTGAGCAACCTTAACATTAATTACTTAATTAAATTTGTGATCATCTATGAATAGTGCACAATTACTTTCCTGGAAAGTCTATTAAACAATTTCATGAGCTTTCTATTGGTGTATATTTCTAGAAGATTAGTAAAAGACTTATTACTGACTCCAACTTCCTGATTCAGGTCCTAAAGGTGCGTACTGCAGATATTACAGTCTCTGTGTCACCAGCTATCATTTTAAACTCAGCAGAAAAAATGAGAATGCTGAAAAAAATTAGATATGCACGTATTGTTACAGCGCCCATTTTGTATTGGCTACTGGGCGTTTCCAATCCCGGTAAATTCTTTTATCAATGCTTAGACACACCATGTCGTCAATGTCACTGACAGGTATATGTACATAAGAAAGATAGTTAACAAAGGTAATGACAAATGATATCTTACGTGTATCGTAGCTGGTCCTGTGGAAAATACCTCAGAGAAATTTCAATGAATTCATAAAGTGCACCCAATAATCTGTTTAAATGAAATACACGTAGGCATTCATCCATTTTAGTTTTTTGTTCCTCAGTTAAAGCAACAAGAAGTTCATCACTCACGGAGCTAAATGGTTCCTAAAGAATAAAAATTACAACATACTAAAGACAACTATATTTTTCATTTTAATGAAAACCATATAATTGTAGTCAGTGTTAATGCACACATAGAAAAGTGAAATAGCTGGAGTGATCAGCAAGTCTACTGTCCACTCTTAAACTGCTGTCCACACAAACGTGACTGTGTTAAACATAGTTGCACACACACTTGTTCTTTAATATTTTTGTTCACCATTGGGGAATGTGTTATATTTTTTGCAAAATGAAGTGATAGAGTATATACGAGTGTGTTTAATGGTCCATTGTAATCTACATATTAATATGCTTGTATAATTGTAACTAAGAAGTGGGTAGAATAGTAGATGAGGTAAGGCGGCGTAGGTTTCAAAAGGAAGTCGATAATAAGAAAAGGCAAAGTACGAAAAAGAAGGCAAGGGAGATTTTAACTGTAAAAAGCGGTTGGAATCGACAAGGTAAGACTGCATAGGTTTAAAAGAGAACGAAAGAGAAGGAAATGCGTGGAATTGACAGTAAAGGGCTCTTCGTTTCAAAAAGGAAGGTGAAAGTACGAAAAAAAGGTAACAGTTTCACAAAGCTTAAGTCCACTATCACTATAGTAGGACGATCCAGAAGCAGAAGAGGAAGAAAGAGCTGAAGAAAGGAAAAGTGGGGGGAAAGAAAAGCTAAGATTGTTCAGAAAAAGAGAGCAGGAGAGGGAAACTTATGTAATCTTAACCAATGGTAGAGAATGATAACTGAGCAAGATAACTTATGCTACTGCATTCTTACTTTGCAACACGTCAAGCTCCACTGTGTGGCGGGGTACTTGCTATGTAGTTGAAGTAATTTTTTTATTGAAGTAGAATTAGATTTGTGACTACTGTGACAAATTAGTAGCTTAAAACATGAATGCAAAATTTATTAATTTTGTAAGCTATATAGTAGCTAGCTCTGCAGTTTATTGTTAAGTAATAGCCAAATTAGAAAGCATATACAGTGCATGAAATATGAATGAATTAGAAGAATTTCACACACCTGCCCACGTAACCATGTGCTTCTAGCCAATTCTACAGATAAAGTTTCCCACAAAGACAAAATATGCCTTAGCTGACAGCATTCCTGCGCCTGATAAAATAAAAATATACTAGTATTAAACTGTGTATTAGTAAAAATAATGGTACTTATGAAATACAAACCTTTCTGCTAAATAATTTTTTCTGCATTTTCAACACTTTCATATAAGTTCCAAGTGACATTTTTTGCTTTCCTCCTCCTGATGATAAAAAGCCCAGTATAGTGTCTACAACATCCAGATTAGCTTGGAGAGCATCTGGAGTACGCAGCTCAGCCAAAATTTCCTTTTGTACTTTAGCCTGAAGTCTTTTCTATAATAATTGAACAAAAAATGTATTTTAACCCACACTGTTGTGAACCTTTAGTCTTAGCTGCATTGTAAAATACTTAAGTAAAAAAAAAAAGTTTTTAAGTTGAACAGTTACACACAACTCCCCTAAACATAAAGATACCAGACTTTGAACTTAATTTCAGCTTGCAATGCTATAAACAAAGCTTGGTTAAATGATTAGGGTGTGACTATTAGAATAGACAGACAAGAAATATGAATACTATAACTCTGTTTTGCATGTAAGCAGGGGGTTAGAAAGGACTTCAATGACTATAATGTGTTCTAGAATTCCAATCATGTATATATTTGTCTAACCTGTGGTTTTACTTTTGCTCGAATAGCTACAAACGTAGCGGTATTATGAATATCTTTTTTATAAACCACATGAGGAATGTCAGATAATATAGTTGGTTTTCCATGAATAAACTTGTCCAAAATATGTTTCTGTAGTGACTGGTAGTCATATTTTACAGTGTGAGCTTCACCCATTTTGAGTGAGTAGTGGCAGTGGGATAACACCACTGGTATAATCTGCTGTTCATAGTCCAGAACATGACACTGATGTATGTGGGTGATGGGGACTTCATTCTTCAGCAATTTGGTTCCTCTTCTAATAATAAAAAATGAATAAAAAAGCTTTA
>WLWI01003646.1_pt1 | contig 13197 bp, 9 predicted proteins | sample 6701501 | NCBI WGS metagenome assembly WLWI01 (sample SAMN12718690, study PRJNA515312) | sponge metagenome | isolation source: marine sponge | host: Mycale hentscheli | place: New Zealand: South Island, Marlborough, Capsize Point | collected 2014-11-01
CTATTGATGTAACCTTTTGCCTGCGGATCACTGCCAGTAAAATCAAAGGTGATGTCATCATCTTCAACTTTTAGTGTAACCTTCACTTTAATCATTGCGTCTTTATCGATACCGTCATGATCGATAAGACGTTCTGCTTCAAACTCGCCATTAGGGACTTCAGCAATGACTGAACGCATATGTTTTTCAGACGCGTCGAAAATCTGATCGATAGCAGCATCGATGAGATCAACACCGTATTTACTCAACAAGGCAACCAGGCTTCTTTCTCCTTTGGTGCAGGCGCCCACCTCACAATGCAGATCACCTTCAACCAGAAAAGGTAAATGTACATTAAGCAAAATGGTGTCCATCAGACCTTGATTTAGTTTTCCCGCCATATAGAGTTTTGCGGGAGGGATGCGAATACATTCTTCCCAGATACTTCTGGCACCGGGGTTATAACCGGCAACTCCACCTCCGCCTACATCTGCATGGTGTCCTTTACACACTGACCAGAAACGTATCTGACCTTCATAAAAAACAGGTTTGGCGATTGTAATGTCAGGTGGATGGTTATTGCCGTGATAAGGATCATTAAGAATAAATATATCGCCTTCATCAATATCATTTTCAAATCTGGCAAAAATACTTTTTAGCGCGTAAGGCAAAGCACCCATTAATACCGGGATATAGGCTGTCTGAGCAACCAGTCGTAATTTGTGATCGAATACTCCGGTAACAAAATCTCGTGCTTCTGAGAAGATCGGCGAGCGCGACGTACGCAGCATCGTTTGGCCAATTTCCTTACTTATCGCATCGAGCCTGTTATCAATAACTGATACTTTAATAGGATCTACATTTCCAGCATGTACATTCGTATCCATAATCAATTCTCCGCCTGACTTAGTAATTTGCAAAGTTCATGTACATCTTTATTTTGGGGATACATCAAATAGTTATTGTACTCATCACACAACAAAGCAAAATCCGGTGGCACTACAATTGTTGTAGTTGGCTGTACAACGATTGCTGGACCATCAAGTTGATTGCCATTGTGAAGTTTTAAACCATCATAAACAGGTGTCTTCTGAAAACGATCCTCAAAAAATGCCTGTCGATCGCCAACTAGTGCTGCACTTGCATCATTTTTATTTAGTACATGAGTTTCCTGATTTGGTTTTTCTGTTTTACCTTTGCCGGTGACTCGCAGATTTATAAGTTCTAAAGTAGCTCCTTCCATAGCGTAGCCATACAATCCGTCGTGTCGATCATGAAATGCCTGGCACATAAGCTCCATTACAGATTTCGTTATCTCGCCAGTGCCGGGAACTGCGACTTCAACCTCATTAAATTGCCCCACGTAACGAAGATCTGCAGAGTAACTAACTTCCATTTCTTCTTCAGTGACACTTTCCGATTTTAATGTCTCGATCGCAGTTTGCGCCATTTCCTGAAAAAACTGATTTACTTCTTTGAGGTTTATCTGATCAATATCACAGGCGTAGGTTCGAACATAATCGTGTTTCAGGTCAGAAATCAGCATGCCTGCTGCACAAAACACCGATGACTCTCTTGGAATTAGAATAAGTGGTATTTCCAACTCTCTCGCAATCGGTGCCGCATGAATCGGTCCGGCTCCACCCGCAACGACGAGCACAAACTCTCTCGGGTCATAACCTCGCTGTACAGATACAACGCCTAGCGCTGCCGCCATATTGTTATTGACTAGTTGATAAATACCATCCGCGGCTGAAACTGAATCCATCTTAAGTTTTGAGGCGACATGTTCATCAATGGCGCGTTTCGAGGCTTCACTATCAAAACTAAGTTCGCCCTCTTCAAAAAAGCTCGGGTCCAGATAACCCAGTAAAAACTGCGCATCAGTAACAGTTGGTTGCGTGCCACCTCGTCCATAACATGCAGGGCCTGGTTCTGCACCAGCGCTTTTGGGTCCAACTGCCAGCAATCCACCACTATTTACCCAGGCGATTGAGCCGCCACCAGCGCCTACGGTATGAATATCTAGAATTGGCGATGCAATGCGGTGTTCGCCAATCAAACCTTCTGTCGTCACAGTCGGATTTGCATCTTTGACCAGCGCGACATCAAAAGATGTTCCGCCCATATCGACAGTTATGACATTTTTAAAGCCCTGAGTACCACCATAAAAGACGCCTGCCATGGGTGCTCCGGCGGGGCCGGACAAAAGTGTATTTGAGGCGAAACGTTGGGCTACCTGTGGTGACATGACACCCCCATTTGACTGCATAATCAATAGTTTACCGTCAAACTCCAGCTCATGGAGTTTGTCCTGCAGTCGACTCAAATATCGTGTTAATACCGGCCCAACATAGGCGTTCAGAACAGTGGTGCTGTTTCGCTCATATACACGTATTTGCGGCAAGATTTCTATTGAAAGAGAGATGTAGACGCCGGGTAATTCCTTTTCCAGTAATTCTCTAACGCGTTGCTCATGAACGGGGTTACGAAACGACCAGAGCAAGGACACCGCGATTGCTTCAACCCCTTGTTCTTTAAAGTATATGGCAGCCTGGACAACATCATCTTCATTTAAAGATGTAAGTACCGTGCCATTCACATCAATACGTTCTTCTACGCATCGGATGCGATGTCTTGGTACCAGGGGAAATGGTTGTGGATATTTCTCAAACTGTCGTTCTTTAAGACCACGACGCATGTTGAGAACATCACGAAAGCCATGTGTGGTTACAAATCCGGTATTTGCACCATCGCCAGTTAAAGTAGCATTTGTTGTGATTGTAGTACCATGGACGATGGTATCTACTTCATGTAAAAAAGCTGAAACGCTTAGCTTATGGGCTTTAGCCGCTTTTTCGATACCTCGAAAAAAACCTATTGAGGGATCTTTGGGCGTTGTTGAAGTTTTATAAATCTCGGCATTACCCTGCTCATCTGAGACTAAAAAATCAGTGAAAGTACCTCCAACATCAACACCAATACGATAAGCCATCTCTATAATTGCCCCCAGTTTATTTGTCTATCTGATTGGATGAACCCCTGATCATTATCTATACTTTCAATAGAAATTCAATAGAAATTCAATAGAAAGTAAATTTTACTAATAATTATCACCCAATTCTGTTTGAGAAACTGCCTGGAGCAGCAGAGTTTACGGGCATTCTAAAACTGTTTTTGAATAAATACAGCATGGGCCATACCCGCCTTTCATAAATAGACCAGCTCCATAAGTTTTTGGAATTTGAAACAACTTTAATTTATACAAGCTAAATCCAGTGCACAATAACCTTATCTGCTAATTGCATTTTTGACTAGCCCATAAACAATCTGTACAACGTCACACCAGCTGTGATATTTAATATTTTTTCGTGAATTAGGATCTAAAATGACAACCGAAAAACAGGATCAGGAGCAATTGGATGAAGCTCATTATCGCGCATGGCATTTGGCGCGTTCGTCGCATGAAGGCTTATCCACCGACTTTGAGTGGAGTGTGTTGCGATTTCAGCAGGCATTTGAGCGTTGGATAACACAACTTGCCGACATTACCGGGCTTTCTGAATTAAGTTATATAGAAATTATTATTATCCATGTCATTAGAATGCAGGATCGCCCTAAAACAGCGGCGAGTATTGCCAGGCAATTAAACCGCGATGATATTCCGAACATTCAGTATTGCCTGCGTAAACTGGTTAAAATGGATTTATGCCAAAAGGTTAATGAATCTGGTAGTAAAAACACCGCCTTTGAAGTCACCGACAAAGGTAAACAAATGACTGATCGCTATGCCGAAGTACGCAGGAAAATATTGACAGAACAAACGAAAAATATTGGTAGCGTTGATGAAAAATTACGCGATACAACGCAGATGATCAGTCTCCTTACCGGTTTGTATGATGAAGCAGGCAGAATCACAGCGGCTTATAGTCCGATTAATCCAGACGAATAGTTCCCAATATCTTATCTAGTCCAGTTCATCAAAGATCTTCCCGGGGTTTAGAATACCTGTTGGATCCAGGGCTTTTTTAATGGTTTTCATTAATCTGATCTCTTCTTTTGATACTGTGTAATCAAGATATTCTTTCTTACTAAGACCAATACCGTGTTCGGCAGAAATCGCACCTCCTCTCGCCTTCACTTTGCTATAGACAGCATCGTTAATTTCCTTTTTGATTGCCGGATCCTGGCCCGTAATTCCAACAATTAAATGTAAATTGCTATCGCCAATGTGGCCAAAGAATAAATTCTCTAGTTCCGGCCAGTTTTTTTCCAACATACTGTTCACATCATCTACAAATACTTCCATTTGACTTATAGGTACACTGATATCGAAACCGACATACTTTGGAAACAAGCGGGAGAACTCGACCACAGAATCACGCACGCCCCAAATAGATTGTACTTCAGCTTCTGATTTTGCAATCACCGCATCGACAAGCGTTTCGTCAGTAAATTTATTTTCAAGAAAGGATTCGAATACCTGCTGATCATTTTCAGAATCCTGCCCCATGCATTCGAGGATTACATAGATTGGGTAATCAGTAGATAGTGGTGCATCTACATAATCCACGCGCTCAGTCATCGTCTTGTAAAAGGATGGCCACATTACCTCAAAGGAGCTGACCCCTCCCGGCAGGTATTCATTTGCTGAATGTAGAAGTTCAATGGTCTTGTCAAAATCCGGCATTGCACACAGAGCCGTGGATTTGGATCGTGACATTGGGCTTAATTTTAAAACCGCGCGAGTAACAATTCCCAGCGTTCCTTCCGCGCCGATAAACAATTGCTTTAAATCATAGCCACTATTGTTCTTCATCATTTTGTTGAGTGAAGAAACTATCGTGCCGTCTGCCAGCACCACTTCGATTCCTAAAATAAGATTCCGCGTCATACCATACTTTACAACCCTGTTGCCGCCAGCATTGGTGGAAATATTGCCACCTATCAAACAGGAATCTCTGGCACCTATGTCCAAAGGAAATAAAAAGCCGGCGTTCGCGGCAGCTTCCTGGATTACTGATAAGGGTGTGCCCGCCAGAACCGTCATAGTCGCGGACTTTTCATCCAGTTCATCAATGCCGCTCATCCTTTCTAATGACAATACAATCGCATTCTCTGTGGGCAAAGCACCTGCGGCGATACCGGTCATACCTCCCTGTGGCACTATTCCCTGTCCATTGTCATTACAGATTTTCAGCAGGCTTGATATTTCTTCTGTGGTGCCTGGACGCAACACAGCTAATGGGGTTTGTGCATCAAGACCGCTGTAATCACTCATGTATCGAGAGTCTATGGCCTCACCAACTAAAATCGAATCTGCAGAAATGTGAGAGGCAAGAGTATTTAAAATGTCAGACATATATATCTCATCTAATTTATCCATTTGATAATTAAGGATAATTTGTATTTCCCAGTGATAAATCTAAAAATGAACATAAAGCTTGAATTCCAGTATACTGTATACTAAATACAGCTAAATAAAACAGTAACTTATCATTAACACGCTGTATTGTTGAAGAACACTGGAGTGACTCTTTATTCGCCGCATGGCGAGTTCAATACGCTCCGTTCAGGAACAAATGGACACTATGAAATCATACGCAAAGCGCATGTCTAGTCAGGCCAGTAAGAGTTTTGGCACTTATGAAGCCGCTGCAAAACTAGAGGCGGAAAATTCAGATGTAGATATTATCCATCTCGAAGTTGGCCGCCCTTTTTTCGATACCCCAGTTCACATAAAAGAAGCGGCTAAAACAGCACTTGATAATAACATTGTCCATTACGGTGAACTGAACGGATCTTCTTCATTAAGAGAAGCGCTGGCATTGCGCTACCGTGAACAAAACTTGATTAATGTTGAGGCTGACGAAATTCTCATCACCAATGGTGTTACCCAGGCCGCATTCGCCGCCCTGATGACATTTATAGAAGAAGGTGATGAAGTAATCGTACTCGAGCCCTTTTATCCGCAGCATAATCCTAAAATTGAGTTATTGGGAGGCAAGGTCGTCACGGTCAGTCTCGACAAGGAACGTAATTTTAGACTTGATGCCGAGGCATTGAAGAAAGCGATCACAGACTCGACAAAAATGATTGTACTCATCAATCCCTCCAATCCCGTTGGCAGTATGTTTTCCCGTGATGAACTTATGCAATTAAGGGAAATCGTATTGCAGCATGATTTGATCGTATTAGCGGACGAAGTATACGAATTTAACATCTATGATGAAAATCAGCATATCAGCCTTGCCTCTTTGCCTGATATGAAAGAACACACAATTACTATCAGTGCTTTTACCAAAGGGTATGCAATGGATGGCTGGCGAATCGGATATGCCGCGGCGTCGAGTAGTATTATTTCTCAAATGCTAAAAGTAACTTTAAATGAGACTACGCATCCCTGCGTATTTGCGCAGGAAGGTGCTCTCGCCGCAGTCTCCGGTTCCCAGGATTGCATTAAAGAAATGGTCGAAGACGATTGTAAGAGACGAGATCTTATTGTAGCACGTTTAAACAGGATGCCCGGTGTCAAGTGCGCACAACCCCAGGCCACGATTTATGCATTCCCTGATTTTGGCGCCTGGCAAATTTCTTCAAACCAATTAGTACATGATTTGTTACACGAAGCACAGGTGGCAGTTGAATCCGGCTCTTTTTACGGCGAAACCGGAGATGGGTATTTGCGAATCTGCTTTGGCTCGGTGTCTTATGAAAGACTTGAGGAGGCTATGGACAGGATTGATCTCTATCTGGAATCACTGACCTTGCCCCAGACTGCTGCAAGATAATAATCATCAATAATTCTAGATAAATAAAAGAGAAATATCGTGGCGCAAACACAGGGAAAAATGAAAAAGCTGCTCAAACCTCTTCCACTACGGGACAGGGTTTACGAGTCATTACGCAAAGAATTATTTCAAGGTACTTTTTCTCCAGGACAAAGGGTTACTGAGCAGGAAATTGCCGGCTCTCTAGGTGTGTCACGAACACCAGTACGTGAAGCACTTAATCTACTCAGGAAGCAGGGAATTCTTGAGCAAAGCCACGGTGGTGCTTATATGTTTACCACTCCCACAGTGGAACAAGTAAATGATATTTTTGAAATCAGGAGAGTGCTTGAGCCTTTGGCAGCCAGAAAAGCGGTCAAGAATCACACCGAAGCCGATATTAAAAAGCTGGAAGAGCTAATCGATAAAGAGAAAGAACTACTGGAAGAAACGGACTCTTCTCAAACTTACATTTATAACGCCGAGTTTCGTAAGATATTTTTTCATCTTTGTGGGAATGAACGACTAGCAGAAACTATTAATGAGTTTACCGGCCATGTACTTTTTCTTGGCGTTTTGACGCTGAAACGTAAAAATGTTCGTCAGATTGTAGTTGATGGGCAAACTACCTTAGTTAATTGTCTACAAAAAGCCGATGAAGAAGAAATGGAGAAAATGATTCTTAATTATCTTGATGCATCCTATAAAGCCATCATGGCAGAGCTAGTATAAACGAGCTTGAGAAGAAAATAGTTCGAACAAACATAATTACTTTTTTATTTAAATTTTCGTTCAGGCTGAACTTAGCTTTATACCTTTGTGATTAACACTGCAACAATTATAGATTGAAAGTTACATGAAAATTCAAAAAATAACCGTCTTTCTGCTTTATTTATTTACTTTCACTGGTGCATACGCTGCTGGTCCCACAAACGAAGAGTTGATTAACGATGATTATGAAACCGGAGATGTTCTAGTCTATGGCATGGGTTATAAGCAACAGCGCTATAGTTCTCTAAGTAATATCAATAAAGAGAATATTTCTCGTTTTGCCCCGGCCTGGATATACAGTCTTGATGATGATCGTGGACAGCAGGCCTTCCCTCTCGTTTATAAAGGTATCATCTATTTTGTTACACATAACGCGACAATGGCAGTAAATGGCGTTACAGGAAAAGAACTTTGGAAAAAGACCATCGAATACGACACGGACACACTACGATATGCCTGTTGTGGTGTCACCAATCGCGGAGCAGCGATTTATAAGGATAAGTTATACAGAGGCAGTATGGACGGAAAATTATATGCCTACGACTTAACCAGCGGTGATCTGAAGTGGCAGTCCGATGCTTTTGCTGATATTGATGATCGGACAGGACTGTCGATGAATGTCGCGCCATTAATTGCTAACGGAGTTTTGGTGAGCGGGGTATCGGGTGCGGATCACGGCGCTCGTTGTTTCCTTGATGGTTGGGACCCTGAAACAGGTAAACGTTTGTGGCGTCGCTATACCATTCCCGCAGCAGGGGAGCCCGGCAACGAAACCTGGCCTGGTGATACCTGGAAACTCGGTGGTGGTTCTACCTGGTTGACCGGTTCCTACGACCCAGAACTGGATTTACTTTATTGGGGAGTAGGTAACCCCGCACCTTATAATTCAAGTGTACGTATCGGTGACAATCTCTACAGTAATTCTGTCCTCGCTTTAAAACCCCTTACCGGTGAAATGGTCTGGTACTTTCAGTTTTCACCTAATGATCCATTCGATTACGATGGAAATAACGAATTCATAATTTCTGATATCAATATCAAAGGTGTATCAAGAAAAGTAATCATGCAGGCAAATAGGAATGGTTTCTTTTACATAATTGACAGGGAAAGCGGAGAGTTTCTGGATGCGAACAAATTTGTAAAAGTTAACTGGGCAAAGCACATTGACAAAAATGGTCGTCCAGTTGAAACAGAGCTGATGAAAAAACTGCGCGAGAATGGCGAAGAGATTAGACTCTGGCCTGCAAATACAGGCGGTAAAAACTGGTCGCCGATGGCCTATGACCCTGACTCTAAAACGGCCTACATCAATACTAACCATTACGCCATGACCTACAAGTTTAGCAAGGTGAAATACCGTCCCGGCCTTCCCTATTTTGGAGTTAAATTTGGGTTCAGTTGGGACGAAACCCAACCATATAGAGGTTACCTGAAAGCTATCGATCCGCTTACAGGGAAATCCAGATGGGAAGTGCCTCAATTATCACCCAATTATTCTGCTGTGATGAACACTGCGGGCGGATTGGTGTTTACTGGCACCCATACCGGTGAATTTATTGCTTATGACAAGGACAATGGTAAGCAACTCTGGTCTTTTCAAACCGGCTCAGGAATTATTGGCCAGCCCATCACCTGGCAATATGAGGGCAGACAATATATTACTATCGCCAGCGGCATTGGCGGTTTATATGCAAGATATTCGGGCGATGAACGTTTGAAGCATATTCCAAAGGGTGGCAGCTTGCTAACGTTCGCTCTGATCAATTAATTCTGGACTCAATCAACCCGGAACCCAGATATTTTGCAATCCATGCGGACTTCAATTTCAACCAAAGTATTTTTATCTTTATTCACGCTTTTGTTTATAACTTCCGGGCTTGCGGGCGGCGCCGATGAAGATTATGAAGAGGGAGCTGAACTTTATGACTTGAGTTGTGCAAACTGTCACGGCAAGAACATGAATAATGTCGGCACAGCCAGCTTTAATCTGAAGGATTTTCCAAAAGATGGGAAGCAACGGTTTATTAACTCCGTAAGCAAAGGCAAAGGTTTCATGCCGTCCTTCGGAAAGATTTTTGATGAAGAAGAAATTGAACAATTATGGATCTATGTTTCCACTGGCAATGAGTCATAGAAGATATTAACAATTGAATTACCACAGAGGACTTGGAGAAAATGTTTTTAAACTCAGTATCCTCTGTGCACTCTGTGGCTATATTTGTACTTTTAAACATTCAATGATCGCTAAATTTGGATATTCCATTTAGCAGATAAGAGAGGATTAATGATGACAGACAATTCATCTTCCAATAAACCATTACCATCAGCTTGTGATTACCTTGATCAACTAAATAAGAAAAAAATCAGTAGTGTTGAACTGGTCGATCAAACCCTCTCGCGTATCCATTCTGTAAACGACAAACTAAATGCAATCGTCGCGGAAAACCCTGAACAATCATTAGCCGAAGCAAGAGAGGCTGATGCAAGACGACAACGAGGTGAATCTCTACCCTTATTGGGCCTGCCCATAACGATTAAAGATTCTATCGATGTCGCTGGTTTTATCTGCACTGGAGGTTCCTTTTCTCGAGAAAATCATAAACCAGATGATTCAAGTGTGGCTGCCCGTCTAAGGGCAGCCGGCGCAATATTAATCGCCAAGACGAACTGTCCGGAATACTCTTCATCTTACGAAACAGATAACGCCATATTTGGGCGAACAAATCACCCTGGAAACCTTGACCATACGCCTGGCGGATCAACCGGTGGTGAAGGCGCATTATTGGCCGCCGATGCAACACTGGTCGGTATCGGTCTAGACGGAGGTGGATCAATCCGGGTACCAAGTCATTATTGTGGCACAGTTGGTATTCGACCTACCGTTGGACGTGTCCCCGATACGGGTAGCTGGCCAGAAACTCGTGACACTGGTTACAGGGATCTAATGTGTATTGGACCAATGGCGAGATACACCGAAGACTTATCATTATTACTACCTGTTATTTCTGGTCCTGACTGGATTGATCCTTATGCCGTTGCAGCACCGCTTGGTAATCCAGATGATGTGGATACGCGTTCTCTACGAGTGGCCTATTATGATTACGACGGTACTGTAGAAGTCAGTGATGAGACGAAAGCCGCAGTAGAATCGGCGGTAAAAGCACTCGAGGCAAACGGTGCATCAATATCAAAAGTAACACCACCTGATTTAAGTGAAGCCACGATGTTATTTTTCTCAATGGCAGATTCGGATGGTGGTGACAGGACCTGGAAAGATCTAGAAGGATGTAATGGCCGGCATCACAAACAATTTCAGGATTTACTTGACGGCTTTGGCAATGCCATGGCACTTTCAGATTTTTTCGACCTGCAAGGTCGCTTTTTTAACTTTCGTTCAATGATGCGACGCTTTATATCAGATTACGACGTCATTATCTGTCCGGTAACGACAGGTCCGGCTCCAAAGCATATGACACCCCCATTCGGCATCGCGCAGGAAGAGTACTTACAATACGCCGCTTTCAACTATGTCCATGCCTATGCTGTTGCCGGAGTGCCTGTCGCGGTAGTCCCATGCGGTGAGCAAGATGGTCTGCCTCTTGGCGTCCAAATTGTATCGCAGGCATTCAACGAACATGTAGCGCTTGCTGCGGCCAGCGTTATCGAATCTACAAGCGGTGGATTTCTACCACAGCGTCAAGGCCTATAAATTAGAAGCTCTTATTCCGTTTTCAGATCATTCTTACTGATAATCACTATTATTGCCGTCACAGATAAAGCCAAAAACAGGAAGGTCCCGGAAATAGTATAGGCCGGTAAATAGCTCTCGAGCAAAAAGAAAGCGAGAATGAGTGGCCCTATTCCAGACCCTATCCCTGCTACGGCATTAGCCAATATCATCGGCCTGCCATCCCTGTCCAGGGCTGCCAGTAGACCTAGCTGATAAGGGAAAAACATGTACCATCCGAACATAAACAATCCAGCGGATAACATGAACACGGTAAAATCAAATCCTGAATAAAGTATTACAAGAGAAACAAACTGTAGTCCCACCGCGATCAATATTGGAATTAAACGACCTATACGGATATTTAACTGGGTAGCAACAAAGGATCCTGCCAGTCCCCCGAATAAACCAAGACTGATTGCTTTTCCGGTTTCCTGTTCTGTTAACCCGGCAGCCAATCCGATTGGTGCGATGTAAGTCCAGAATCCCCCGAGTGCGACAAAAAAACAAAGTATTGCAAGTAGTTGAACAAAACATAAAGCCCACTGTCTCTGAGTATTTGTCCCCGTAGCCTCCTGTTCTTCCACATTCAGATTAGGAATGTTATTCAGCAGGATGAACAAGGTTAGTAATTCAAGAGAAATAAGAAATATATAGATACTGATAATGCCGTGACTTTGTACAACTCCAGGCAAAAACATGTTACCAACAATCGCAGAAAACACCTGGAAGGCCATCAATAAGCCAAAGTTTTTGTCAGCATTCAGGGTGTTACCAAGAGCAAAGGCACCAAAGGATATACAAATACCACCAGCTGTGCCTGCCAGTAGTCGAATTCCAACAAACATATAAATATTTGTGACAAATATACTAATAAAATCAGTCAAGATAAGAAGACATACGCCGATATAGGCTATTCGACGCCAGGACATGATTTTTATCAAACGCAAATTAAGAATGGATCCGAAGGCAATACCCAGCAATTGTGCGCTCGAAACCCAACCTATTTGTGCATTACTAAAACCAAGATCTGTGAGCATGCCAATAACAAAAGAAGGCATTACCTGAAAAGCCATGACCCCAAGTGCACCGGTCACAATTAGAGAAAATACCGTAATATTTTTATTAAGTTTATCTACCGCAGTATCGTTACTCATGATTTACTCCCGGAGTTTTGACTTGTGATGAAATTTATTTTAACTACCGCTGGTTGAGCGTCGAAACTGAGCGGGAAAGGCTTGTTGTTCCTGCTGAGCCCTTTCGCTTTTATCTGTAATAGAAAAATACCAGCAAAATAGAAAACTTGTACCCATAGAAAAAAGTGTCGGAAAGGTGAAAGGGAATATTGCCTTTTCAAAACCTAACACCTTCACCCATACGTTCGGACCAAGCACTATTAATAACAGTGCCAGTATCAGGCCCGAGTAGCCACCATAAATTGCGCCTCTTGTCGTAAACTTTGACCAGTACATGGATAAAAACAACAAAGGGAAATTTGTGCTTGCCCCTATAGCAAGAGGTAAAGTCGCTAGAATCGCAACGTTTTGGCCTTCAAAAACAATAGCCAGATACATGCCGAGGATGCCCAACACAACAACCGTCATTCTCGAGATCATCAGTTCTTCGGATTCGCTACATTGGCCATCTTTAACAACGTTTGAAAATAAATCGTGAGATACAGTAGCACCAGCCGCTAAAGTTATGCCTGAAACAACAGCCAGAATCGTTGCAAAAGCGACAGCTGAAATAAATCCCATAAAAATATCGCCGCCGACATATTGAGCCAGATGCACGGCCACCATATTGCTACCACCAATAACTCCTGTCCCTCCAGTCGAATAATTGGCGTTATTTATGAGCATGACTACCGCACCCAGACCAATGATTAGTACAACAATCTGAAAATAAGCGATTAGAGTAACCGCAATAGCCGCAGAACGACGTGCCTGC
>WLWI01003647.1_pt1 | contig 13196 bp, 14 predicted proteins | sample 6701501 | NCBI WGS metagenome assembly WLWI01 (sample SAMN12718690, study PRJNA515312) | sponge metagenome | isolation source: marine sponge | host: Mycale hentscheli | place: New Zealand: South Island, Marlborough, Capsize Point | collected 2014-11-01
CCACAACACACCACCAGGCCACGCCCCAAGCCACACCCAAGACTGCTCAGGTCCAACCCCAGCCTCGCAACTATGTTGCCCTGTACGATTTCTCACCAAATTCACAGGACGAAATCGGTTTTATCGCAGGTGAGTGATACACGCACACACACATACATGTATACACATGTGCGCACACATACACACACAATGGTGCCAACACTGTAAGTGCTCAAGACATTACCTACCACTAATATAACATTTCAATTAATTAAATAGAGGTGTGGCCTATTCAGAAAATGCATGTGCAAATAGTAATCGCTAACTTACACATAAAAACAACTAAATACGATTTGTACACAGACTTGCAATAGCATTGCTAATATTAGGCCATTTAATTAGACACCGTGACTCTAAGAAGACATAAGAAGGAGAGGACCACTTAGCGATCCATTTTAGAGATCTCGTGTTAATTATAAGTCACCATGACAACATTAGGACGGGAGCATTAACTGGTTTCTCGCGTGACATGAAATGAAGCTATAATTCAATTATTGATAAGTTAATTGTCGGGCAAGTTGAATATCGTATTGTATCATAAGCTCCTCCTTTATAATATATAAACTTTTAGTTTGATTACTTAATATACATACGATGAGTTTGCCACGCCCCTCAATGACCACACCCTATTCTCTCCTACAGGTGACCACTGTATGGATGCCTATGACCTATGTGAAGGATGGCTGGTCGGCACGATAGTGAGAACTGGGGCGAGAGGAAACGTACCCAAGACGTACTTTAGAACATAGCGCCACTCTTGTAGAATTTCCATTTGAAGTAGATGAATGTGTTGTTGTTTTTGTTGTTTGTTGTTCTTTTTTATTGATTTGTGAACCAAAATATGTACAAGTCAACCTTAGCAGCCAAATATGTTGATACCATATAACGAGTAATTTGGTAAAGGGGTTTCAAAGTCGAATTAATAAAATGTTCAAGCACAACTTGTACCAAACACACACACACACACTATATGAAATAGAACCCAAGACCCAAATATACAATCAACAAAAACCAATATGATTCAGCACCATCAATCAACAAAATAATATGGTACAGTATCTTCAATACCAAAAACACAACATAAAGTCACCACATCTTCAACAAATATCCATTCAATGTTACTTAATAAGACCAAAGGGTAACTTCAGCAAAGCTGGCCAAGATGCTTTCACTGATGATACTTTACCATTTGTACTTTTAAAATAATGCTAATTGTAAAGTTTAGCTTTATCAATACCATTAACATCGAATTCAAAGCCACAAAGAAAAATTGCATTTAATTACACAAAGAGAAGAGACATACTACTACCATATGCCCCACCCACCAGCCATTAGCTACACATGTGGAATATTATGAATCTATGAATGAACGATTTCCATGCCTGAAGTGATCCCAATACATTACATGGTGTATATGTGATAACTTCAGCTAACTAGTTAACAACATCTTTACCAAAAAAATTCAGTCACAAAAAAAAAGTCACCCCTGAACAGCCTAAATAAGGCACAGTGACATCATTAAAAAAAAAAAAAAAAAAAAAAAAAAAACACTGTATGACCTGCCACTACTTGATATTTGGTAAAATATGATCATATACAAAAACCAGATTAACTGCCAGCTAGAGTGTCGGTAATGTATCATCAATCCAAATAAAACACAAAACACTAACTTACCACTCTGTAGAGTTTCTGCACGCCAGTCACGTAGCAGTTGATGAGCCTGCCATTGTCGTCTCTAGGACTCACGGGCAACTCCAGCGAGTCGTTGACCTGGTCTAGCTTGGCTGTCAGCTTAGTCTTCATAGACTGAAGAATGTCCTACAAATAGGCAAACGTGTAAGGAAGTGGGTAGAGCCAATACTTCATTCTATTTGAAGTGGGTGGAGCCAATACTTCATTCTATTCCCCCCAACTCCCCTCCTAACATGGTACGAGTATCTGGAGCGTAGATAAAGGTTAAACTTACGTGGGTAGCATTGCTCTTGAGTAGGTGTCTCCGTGACGACAGGACATATTCCATCTGCCCCAGCAGAACTTGATACTTGGCAGTTTCTCCTCTCTAGAATGAACGAATGAATCAATGAATCAAAAAACAAACAAAGGAAGAATGAATGAATGAAAGAATGAAAGATTAAATGAAAGAATGAATGAAAGAATGAAAGAATGAATGAATGAATGAATGAAAGAATAAATGAAAGAATGAATGAATGAAAGAATAAATGAATGATCAACCAACCATGACAAATGGGTCTACACATCTTACCAAATAGAAGTGTCTCAGTCTAGCCCTCCATTCTCCGAGAAGATGAGTAGCTTCTACCACCACCTCATCCTCCACTGGTATCAAGTACTCTTGGTCTCTGATCACACAAACACACCCACATACAAACACATATTAACAGCTGACTGAAGTTACACTGGTACATGAATCTCAGCTGATCCTCCCTCCCTGAAGTAGCCATTATGCAGTTATAATTTACATTACAAGAAATTCTGTAACTACATATGTATGAAAGAGTCTCTACGCACACAACATCTATAAAATGGCTCTCTCTCTTAACTTACCCTATCTTTATGGGCTCATGCTCTTTAGTTTCAACCAAGCAAGCTGGGAAAATCCCCTGGAGAATAAATAAGTTCATTAAAAGTAAATCTATGAATGAATGAATCAATCGTTGAATAACCAATCAAATAACAACAACAATACAACAACAATAAATACAACAACAACTATAATAATAATAATAATAATAATAATAATAATAATAATAATAATAATAATATAATAAATAAATAAACAAACAAAACTAGGTAACCATAACCAAGCCTACTAAGGTTTTAAATGACTAACACACAGATTTTACTACTCTCTACGTTAAATACATTAGGGTGAAAGAAGTGTTTTTTCTGGATGTGGCCCTCAGGCTTGGAAAAAAACTTCCTAAACCCAAATTAAAAAAAAAAAGTTTCCATCCTCCTTTAATTTCTATCTCTTCTCTTCATAAGCATGCTTTCATACTGGTAGGTCACAATTAACACTCAGTGATGCCAATAATAGCATTATCAACGCCTCCCCTTCTAAGACGTCTACATTCTTTATATTTGCATGCATTTCACTCCCTTGTCTTTCTAAACTTCTAGAAGAATCACCACAGCTTGAAATATTATAGTAATATAAAGAATTGTGGGTACAGCTAGTTGGGCAGCTGACTGGCATTGGTACAATGCTTTCAAGAATAAAAATTTATTGAAAGTCTATTTCTCTCTCTCTTTTTGTACTTCAAATTGTGTTAGCATAGTTGCATTCAATATTACGTAACTATAAAAATTCATCAAAGTACATTTTAGTTCTACTTACTGTAAAAGCTAACTCAACAAATATTACTGCAGTGACGATCCTTTACCCAACAACACATTCCACTAGGCTAGTAGCGGTGGTCACACCTTACCACACGGCTCTACTCACCCATTTGTTAGGCAGTAGGTAATGGTGTCCTCTGTACCAGTCATCACACTCCTCTCTCACTCTCACCAAGTCACCAACCTCCAAGGGCAAGTGACGACCATTAACAGAATCACCAAAATTGAAGACAGCTGCAAGCACATAATATGTAACAATGAACAGCCAAACAAGCAAACGAAAAAATATATGGTACTGGTCATCACAATGTATGCATATCTGACTTTCTATGTTGTTTTCCAGTGAGTGAATGCTAAAAAAATAATCTTTCAAAAATGGTATCTTGTGTCTTCTTCATTTTTCAAATGCTCATTTAGACAACAACAGCAAAAATATGAAGTGAAGAAGCAAAGATATTTAGTACGGTGAAGGCAGGCAAACCTATGCCCCATATACTGTATAAACATGTATGTATATACATCTAGTGATGGGAATTGTTTCAGGCCTTTCTAGGGGGGGGGGGGGCATTTTTCCCTGTCCACAGTTTAGCTCCAGCTGAAAATTATTATGTATACTATGAGGGTGGTATTTGTTACACAATTTTCATCAATTTTAAAAACTCCCTTTGAAATTTTAAAAATGTTGATTTGAACATTTTCTGGTTCCGGTTCTAAGAATTCCCTATATGTAGCAGAGTTAGTAATGCCTAAGGGGTGGGAAGGGTCTACCATCTCTAGAAACTTCCCCAACTCACCTACTACCAGCTTGCTGACTGGTTTCCACCCCATCACTACAGGTGACCTCAAATGGGAGGAAATAGGAAGGCCTTCCTTCCTTTAGGCCTAGGGACCAGTTGGTGTCAATTCAAGATGGAACTACTCCACTAGTTGGCAAGGCAGCTGCTTGGGCAAAAGAAATGTGGCCCTAGGCTATATAAACATAACAACAAATAAAGTGTAGTGATTAAACCAGCTAATCATGTAAACAGCATTTGGTGAGAAAATATTATTTAGTACACTTTCAAATATCTGATCTTGCAAAGTTATACATTATGCTGCAACATAGCACACTTTCTCCTATCAAAAGATACCTGTACAAAACACCACTGCCAAAACTTCCAAAACTTATCATTTACTTTCACTACTACATATATACGTAGACACAACAATTACTCCAGGGTCTTCATTGTATGAGCCTTTCATCATGAGGTAAGGTGTGGTCAATTTCACAACATGGCCAACACAGATTAAAACAATATTACAATAATTACTCATTCCAGAGGGGGGGATACTAGAAAATGTACTACAAGGCAATCCATAATTATTCAATAGTGCCCGGTTTGGAATTATTACATTACACATCAAATTTCAAAATTGACTGCTACAGTATAGTATGTCTAACATAAGGTTTAGTTGGCAAAGGTTTCCGGGATAGACCAAAATGTCCATGACAGTGTCAACACACGCTGCACGCACGATACATGTTTACATACGTACTGAGGGAGAAATGCAAGCAACAACACTTACACACACACTTTACACACCAATATGTTAATGTACACACTTCTCCTCCACAATCATGTAACTTCATTGTACAAGTATCTAACATGTAAGCACCAACAACATTATTACACACACATACATACACACATACATACACACGCACACATACATACACACATACACACATACATGCGCATACATACACACACACATACACACGCACACATACATACACACATACACACATACATGCGCATACATACACACACACATACATGCGCATACATACACACACACATACATGTGCATACATACACACATACATACATGCACATACATGCACACACACATACGTACACACATGCATACACACGCACACATACATACATACACACATACATGTGCATACACACATACATACGTGTGCATACATACATACACACATACATACGTGTGCATACATACACACACATACGTGTGCATACACACATACGTGTGCATACATACACACATACATACGTGACATGCATACATACACACATACATACATGTGCATACATACACACATACATAAGTGCACATACATACATACATACGTGCACACACATGCATACATACTCACATACATACACACATCTGACTCGTTCGTAACAACCGTAGATATTGAAAAGCGTCAAACGCCACTATTCCATACAACTACTCTAACGTGGTAAAGGTCATTAATAATGTGTTTTTCAATCATAATTAAGAATTAAGCATGACTGAGTATGGAAACAGTGAGAGGGTAAACGACAAATGTGCTAACCAGCTAATGGTAATCCTGGTAGTCATAGCAACAAGGGAACCACAGGCCCTGAATATACTCTTAACTGTGTACATTAGAAAAAATGTAAACATTTCAGAAATAGCACAAGACATACATATACACATAATGTGTATGTGTATGTGCATGTGTGCGTGTGCATTTTTCACTCAGTTAAATAACTAGTAACGTGTTCGGAAATAGTAGAAAGAAAAACAGTGAAATGGCAATCCAGCACGGTGACTACAGGCCATGCATACATATGTATGTGTGTGAATATGCTACACAGTGGGTTTACATATGCATATAATGCACATATGTATGTCGGTATCTATGTATTGAAACACATTGTCTGTGTATCGCAGTGTAGAACTCGTATACAATGGTGGAGTTTCATACAGAGGGAAACTGAGTTCCTCCCCCCCCCCACCCCCCACCCCCCCACTCCCAGCAAAAAAAAATCCTGTATGAATCCCAGTAGAGTTGTGAAATCTATTATTTCTTTTCAAGGGTACACTGTATGAGAAGAAAATATTGCTCATAACCTGTGTTTGAGGCTGTAGGGAGTCAGTGGGGACAAAGAAAGGGGAGGATGAGATTGGAGATCTGTTTAACACAGTGTGCATTCCTCCCCAATTGGATACAAAGAGAACAAAGGCTACATATAATAAGAAATCATTCTAACTTCACACCACCCGAAATACTGAACTTCAAACACACACACACACACACACACACACACACACACACACGCACACACACACACACATACATGTGCACAAACAGGATCAACTATGTTTCCAGTTGACCACTCACTTTCACTCACCCTTTGAGCAATTCAGTTTCACCATACACATGTGTATGTATGTATGTATGTTTACCAGCTGTACAAATTAGAAAATTACTGTTGTTGTAGTATCAGCTGAGAATGACTGAATGACAGAACGTTCTATAGTTAAACTACTTATGCTATTGCATGTACACATACGGTGTGTATATGTCCTACTCATGTCACACTTGGTAATATACTAATATTCATCAATGCTATTATTATTATTGCTAATATACCTAATTCAGAAGAAGAGAATGACTGATTCAATGGACTTACAATACTGTACGCCAAGATTAAGCAATTTAACGCAAAAAAAATCAATTTTATTGACTTTTGAGAATTATGTTTAGCCTTAAATAAGAGAGGTGATAAGCAGTAAACAACCAGGCCTCATACACACGGGCTACTATACACACGGGCTACTATACACACGGGCTACTATACATACACACGGGCTACTATACATTCACCTACTGGATTGGTTGACCCAACTCACCAATTCATCCCTTACAAGGCATATATGAAACTGTATAAAAGAAATAGCTTCACAATTTCTTTCTCAGTCTTATTTCAGTCATTAGAAATATTCTCTCTTTCACAGGCCTCACTTAAAAAATATAGAATTTTTTTTTTTTTTAATGGCTGTTACTAGGGTTTGAACCCAGGACTATTTGCTTAACACACAAGCGCTCTATCCACTGAGCTACAATAAGAGCTACAATAACCAACCAGCAAACAAACATACTGTACATCATTCTAATTCTTCCCTCTTTCTGTTCTACTTTGATGAGCACGGCATTTAAAATAATAATAATAATAATAAACCAATATAACATACATATTCTTCAAGTGGGAAATTCCAGGGGACTTCACCCAACTACACTACATACTACACGTATATCTTTCTACGTCTGTTGTGCTACAGTAACTAAACTTCCTGCTCCTGTACTGCTGATTATACAACTAGAATATATTTCCTTAATCTCTCCACCTACAGTAATTATTTTGCACAATAAAATTTTTTTTTGCTCAATTATTTCATTTTATTGACAAACCTAAAACTCAATAAAATAATAGATGACAGAATGAGGCAATTCTGTTTAACTCCAAACTAAACACCTGCTAAAAAAAATAAAAAAATTAAAAAAAATAAAAAATAAAAAAATTTACATAGAAAAAGTATTATAACACTAATAAAGGGGTGTGGTCAAGCAATTCTTCATGTCTGCACGTCCTACTAATTAGATTTTGGGTGTTCGGTTATTTGGATAACTGACATTCTACTGTATAGTAAATTTCTGGCAAATATCCTTAGGCAAATAAAAAATTTGTCCCCATTGAAAGCCAAGAAAACCATCCCAAATTAAATCAACACATGCATACTAGATAGCACAAACGCAAATACACACACACACACTCGTCCAATGTTGACATGAGGGTTCTAGTAGATTGATCGAATATGATAAACGAAACAAACTGGAATTGGAAAACATTGCATGCTGCTGACTTTCAACATCTACAACTCTCTAGATAAAGACCCCCCCCCCAAATGGAGGGTTAAACTCTGACCCCTGGTGCTACATATGTATGTATGTATGTACATGTTAACTAGGGAACTAGTCGTAGGAACCAAATTTAAATGGCAACTTGGAGAGAGATTATACACACACACATATACAAACATCCAACTGGTGGATACATCCACGCACACTTATTCTATATTAAAATATTCGAGAGAAAGATAACATTCCTCTCTCTACCTAACCATTAATAGTGTAATGATCGAAACTTTATAGGGGGGAGGAGCAGGGAGGGAGGAGGACTCAGTAGTTCACTACTTTATACATAAATCTGCAATTAGAACCCGTTGCTATATTGTTACTAGGTGTACTAACTTGGTAAGATGTGCACTATTTTTTGCCTTTAGGTATATGAACTGTGCATACTAACAACCCTTGGGGTATTGCTATTTTTGAGTTTTAGTTTAATAGAATAGGCCAGATAAAGCAGGGAGCAGGTTATGTGAGGCCGGATATGTGAGGGTCTACTACTCTCTCATATCCACCTATATGGGACCAGCCCTACCATATAACTCTCCTGCCGCTCTCATACCACAGGAATATACCACAGCTAGCTGCTTTACTGCTTACTGGGAGCAGCCCAGGTAGAGTTAGATCTGGAGATAACAGCTGGCAGCTACAATGCTAAAGTAAACTTGCTAAAGTAAACTTTCTGGCGTGCTTCAATTGAATTTTAATTGAATTTTAATTTTGAGCCCTCGGCCTACGGCCCTTGGGCTTCAGTGCACTAAATGCACCAGTACCCAAGCGCTTACCGTATGCTCTAACTATTACATAGCAACCTTGTGTGCCAGGACCCAAGCAAGAGTTCGTATTGGAGCCTATCTACATGTATCTGTGTGTATTGTGAAAGCATATTAAATAAGGTTGCTGCATGCCTCCATCACCAGAGTGGGATGATTGCCATTACTGACTAATACAGGATGTAGATAATTCAGCGAAGCGAGCGGAGCTGACTTACTAATGAGTCCGCGATACATATATATATTTAGGTCTAGGAATTGTTTTTGTTCTTGCGTGGGCGTACGTGTGCACATTTTCTCCTACGCGCTTGCACAGGCCGGGTAACCTTCTTAGCAACCTTTTGTTTTGTTTACCCGCCGTACGAAGTAGCGATGCCCAGTGAAACAAATTCTGCTAAAGAGAGACAAAACGTTAGAAACGCTCGGTCAAGAGCTTTGAGGGCGTTAGAAACTCCAGAAGAAAAATTAGTAAGGAGAGAGATAAGAAATGAAAAAGACAGGGCAAGGAGGAGGAGAGCTAAAACGAAACAGAAACAGGTATGTAGCAAAGTAAGAATCTTTCTTTTTTGAAAAGCCATTAAATGTTCCTAATTTATTTACAAGCATGCATGGAATAGCTGCAATTACAGGGAACATGCATCGCTCGCTTCGCTATTTTGTGCTATTAGAGCGCATCACTAGTGTAGTTGCTTACATGCACACACACACACATACATACCCTTACAAAAACACTGCATGCGTGTGACACACTCTAGCCAGCACATAAGGGGCATATCAATACAAGTTGCATTTATTTTAAAACACACACATACACACAAAAGAATACACACACATACACACACACACAAATGCAAATTCTCTTGCAACCGCTAGCAGTTATGTGCACCTGGCAGAGCCAGGATGCCTGTGCACTAAGCAGACACTGTGAGCCATGCAAGCAAAGCTCCTGGAGCCGGGCTAGGAACTCGCAGGAGAACAGGCCTTTCCTCACAGCAAGTGGTATGGGCACCAAAATCCCACCGACACCATTGCTGTTTCATGAGAAAAGGCCTGCAAATGCCAGGTACCCAATCACAGCTGGGTGGACTGGTGGGGCTGGTGGGAGACAGCCATCACACACACACACACACACACACACACACACACACACACACACACACACACACACACACACACAATCTGGATAGATGTACAACATATAAGTGCACTCAATATGCTTAAAATCGATACCTAAGATGTGATATTGAAGCTATGTATAAGTGCATCCAATGGTGTGCATGTATTCCACAAGGTACAGAGAGGGGTCAGACTGGTGGTATGTATACACTAAATGTTAGTGTGGCAGCACAAGATTGCAGGTGTGAGCCAATGGCCACAACATCTACAGTACATTGTACAAAACGGAACTAACAAAACCGCAAGTACTGAGAGCCGAGAGTATAACTTGAACATGAAGCATATCCATACATGTGATAAAGATGACAAACTTTCTCCAACTGATAAAAAAATGGAGGTAAAAATCAGTATTTCTTTAAACTACACATGCATGTAATGTAAACAAGAAAATTGCTATGACTACAGAGATTTGGCATAAATAGTGACAATCAGTACACAAGACATACATATATGTAGCGCCATCATCAAACGTAGTGTGGGTGGACTATGCGAGTGTACGTACATACGTAACGTAGCATACTCTGAAGCTATACCATGTTGTACCTCAAATGAGGTACATACGTAAAAATATCAAACTTCAAACTCGTGGACAATAAGGGAGGACGTCAAAGTTACTCAGTTACAGGCAACGATATTATCCAGGGGCTCTAAGGAGCTATCTCTGGGAAAGTGATGATATAGTACCACTAAATCTTGTGAGGCTGGTATGTATACGTATGTAAGATAATCAAGTTAGCAAAGCATAGATCCAGACTATAAACACGGAGAAATGAACCCATTGTGAATGGAAATAACTTTCCCCTCCTTCGTTTAGACCGTTCAAAGTTGCTTTCACGCGATATGGTGTACAGTGCGCACTTCAAATAAGTATAATTGTTTATTTGACAGTCAATTATAGCTCCATGCAGCCGTCAGGTCAGCTAGTATATCACCACTCAGAGGTGTTATTCATAATTTATTTTTGTTATTGCGAAGCTAATCAAAACACATTAAAAATAGATTGGAAGTGCTAACGGTCTGTGCCCTTATCGTAAACTAAGGACCTGTTAAAATAGGATGGTAAGGGCAGTAGTAGTAGTCATAGTAACAATCACAGCAGCTGCATTGGCTTCTTTGGGGGGGGTGTGGCAGGGAGGGGGCTGGCAAAGAAAAAAAAATGCACCTTTGTTCATGATGAGCTTTTCAATTTGCAACACAACTACAATGTAATAATAATAATAGCAAATTTTCTCGTTCTAACTGCCAATATTGTTAATTAAAACTTAACCCGACCAAGAAGTCAAAACATCTGGTTAAGTTTTAATATTGGTTGTTAGAACGAGAAAATTTGCTATTATTCAGCCGAGAATGACTGAATCATTGAAAGAACTACAAAATACTTAATTTTATACTGTAAAAGTTGGAACCTTTTCTGATGTTCACAGCTACTGAATGACCACCAACGCTCACATTACGAGCTTTACGAAACTAGATAATATACACATACATAGGTGCTGCCTAGAAGGACTCTAATGTATTAGGGTTCTGAAGGCCAGCTCTACTTGGCACCTAAGGAACACATAACAGGTAGTTTATGATGCCTAACTCACTTAGAACACAGCAATACATAGTTCCCTTTAACACTGTCACTAATGAATCAATGGTCCAGTGCTAAGAATTATAAACAATCCAAAAAATATTCATGTCTGCAAAAAAAAGTCCAAGCAAGCAATACAATGCAGTGGTGTAGGAAGATGTTTCGGTGTTGCAGGAGGGGGAGGGGTCCACGGCATATGACGTGTAGTTTGCCGGTGTTCATGTGAGAAATCAGTTTTAGATTGAGCCCCAAAAATTATGGGAGGGCTCCAGCCCCCGGAACCACCCCCCCCCCCCCTTCCTACGCAATTGCAATCTCTTTCACAGACACGCACACACATATACACACAACCTCACGCACACACACACACACACACACACACTGTGTACTATAAAATCTGACAACCAACCACAACATTGGAATATTAGTTTTTACCAAATCCATCTTGAAAGCTAATTACACGTATTGTTAATGTCACACCTTATCATCGCCGCAGGAATACCCGGCACCCGCCCACACACACTAGATATCACCGCATCATCAAACAACAGCTTTGACAAGTTATGAAATAGTTGTAACCTTGCTTGCTTTCTTAATTCTTATAGTACATACCATTACATGAGCTAGAGGTGGTAAGAAGGGACACTGATACACTGTATATGTCTACCCTATCTGGACTGGTGGTTTAATCAAGTAACACTTTCATCCATAATAAAAATTAATAATAAATAAATAAATAAATAAATATATAAATAATAATAACAATAACAACAATATTAACCCTTTCACCGGTATAACCGCCATATGGCGGTCGAGGTACCCATTGACACAAAAAGAATTATAAAAATGAACCGCTCACGCCATCGACTTGTTTTAAACACCAAAATAGAGCTTAAGCTTAGCCTTATTGCATATAATTTTTATTAACGCGCAGGTATACGGTAACTAAGGAAACTGTGACGTACTATTCCGTCTATTTTTACTAGCCTACTCAGCGGTAGTATGGCTTCGTCGCTGAGTGCAGACGGTGTTGTTAGTTTATTGTTCGACGACGAGTTTGAATTATCTGAAGTGGAGAGCAATGAAAGGGGCTTGCAAGAGAGCAGTACAGATATTTTTGCTTTCATTGGATCTCCAACAGTTACTTTTAGGGAAGTGGAAGCTATAGAAGATGCTGTGCATTCTTCTGATGATTTGCAATGGGTGTGAATCTTCAGATGCTGAAGGTGAGTCGTAAACAATGGGCATGTCTCACATAGCTGTGCTTAGCAATGCAAGGATAGATAGTTCTAGGTTTAGCTAATAGAGCATAGTAATCTCGTATTCAATGCTCCTTTTGCAAGGTCCATTTAAGTGTTGCACCTGAATGTAACTGTTTTTTTTTAATACTCTTACAGATTTTCATTATAAGCAACATTGTTGTAAAACTTTAGATTTTTCATTATAAATATATAATTCAATCATCTAGATGTAAATCTAATTGTATAATCAACATATTATTACTTTTATATTAAAATAATTCAGTAAATATTATGAAACATTAATT
>WLWI01003648.1_pt1 | contig 13196 bp, 10 predicted proteins | sample 6701501 | NCBI WGS metagenome assembly WLWI01 (sample SAMN12718690, study PRJNA515312) | sponge metagenome | isolation source: marine sponge | host: Mycale hentscheli | place: New Zealand: South Island, Marlborough, Capsize Point | collected 2014-11-01
TCAGTAATCATGATCATTACATTTACTTAGTAGCATTAAAGAACAAAGTTAAGCATAAGAAGTGGTCTAATTGTTTGTATTTAATTTTAAGTATATGTTTCCAATCATATAGTATTGATTATGATCCCAATAGGTAAAATGAGAATGTGAATGAACTTCATAAAGACTTCAAGAGAAAGTGTGGGAATGGACATGACCTGGTGTGTCAAATTATGTCCATGTAATAAACAACGAAGTTGGGTCCACTGTCTTCTAAACATTAATATTGTTTTTGAGGGAGTTCTCAGTTGACATCACATAATTAATAATAAATTTCTCTCTTATATCAACGTTTTTTTTAAATACATAATGATAGTAACGACGTTTCAACAGTCCTACTGCTGTCCCCATCAGGTTACAAAAATTAGTGAATTTTCGTTACAAAAATTAGTGAATTTGAATGAAAATTCACTAATTTTTGTAACCTGATGAGGACTTCAGTAGGACTATCGAAACGTCGTTACTATCATTATGTATTAAAAAAAAAACGTTGACATAAGAGAGCAATTTATTATTGCTGTTGTCGTCATTTTTATACAAGTGCAATATATTTTTTATCGGAGTTTTATTTAAATTTACTTGTGAAAAAATTATGACATGCTGAGATTTGGGAAGGGGTGTGGAATGTCCAAAGTCAATTACCATTATGTTTTGTTGTTTTTTGTTTATTGTTGCCGGTTGTAGATCACAGCTGACATGAGTGATGAACAGTTCTAATCATCCTGGCTGTATGAAGAATTGCTGAGCATCTTCATTCATTCATGAACAGTTAATTCTTCACCTATCACACAGATACAATGTCACATCACGGACTAATATTTATTGCATTTGCTGATTACTGGAATAAATTTTATACACTAAAATATATGGCTATAAAGTGAGTATTGTAGAACACCATTAGGAGTGTTGTAGTAGCTAATTTAAGGGAGCATCACAACATTGGTAGAGCATCAGTAACACCATATTTAGTGCATTATGAGCCCTGATAGGGGTGTAGTAGAACTTGGACATGGGCGTATCACAACATCCCATTTGGTATAATGAAGGGTGTACAGAGGTGTAACTGAACACTTCCTCTAGGTGAAATGGAACACCCCATGAGGAGTAGTACAGCCAGTGTTACCTGGATACCCCAAAATGAGATTCCAATGCACCCCATTTTTAACAGTGTAGCAAGAATGTCATGCATTATTTTTTCTCCACTGGACTTGCAAATGTTTTTTGAGCTAATATGTGAGTTTGTACTGTCATTTTGTCAAAACAATGATAGATGTGCATATGAATATGTGCACTAAAATAATTATTGATTTTTACTTTACTCAACTAAAAGAATTATGTTACTGAACAAGATGCTAGCCTATTTATTTTAGATGAGTAAGGGGTGGACACGCTTTGACCTCTTTAAACTTTGCCATAAATAATGACATACTGAGTAATATAACCCTATTGCGAATGCGTGATGAGAGTTGATTATCACTATCACAATTTGTTTCCAAGCTAGTTTAATTTTTGATTTCATATTTATGGAACAAAAATCAATTTTTTTATTTTAATAACTTTTTTATTTAACAATAGTGACTTCATTTGAGAATTATTGCATTTTTTAATTAAGGAGCATGAAAGAGAGAACACCTAATTAAATTATTCAAATAGTTTATATGCTAAGTTTTTATGTTGTGTTGTCAATGTTATTGCAGTTCATTGTTAATGGCACTAATACAAATATACATAATTTTGTAATCATGAGGCCTTTGATAATTGTACATAGCTACATATTTCATAAACAAATTAGATTCAACATTGACTAACTTTATCATTTTCAAGGAATGGCATAGTAACATTGATTTGTTAATTGTATTATTATGTTTAGTAGAATTAGTATGTGTATAGCACTTTAATTGTGTTCTTATATAAAATGCTAATTATACAGTTATGACATGCTATGACAATTAGATTTTTATGTGCATTCAAATGTTTTATTATAAATATGATGTGATGTACAAAGCAACCATTTAAATAAAATATAAATGTACTTGAGAATTGCCAAAAATACGATATTACTAGCAAGTCCCGCCACAGTGGTACTTGATGTATTGCAAAGTAAAAATGCAGTAGCACAAGTTATCTTGCTCAGTTATTATTCTCTACTATTGATTAAGGTTACATAAGTTTCCCTTTCCTGTTAACTATCTTGGCTTTTCTTATCCCCCACTTTCCTTTCTTCAGCTCTCTTTGTCTAAGTCTCCTGCTTCTGAATCTCGCTGTCCTACTACTCTCATGATTGTGGACTTAAGCTTTGCCAAACTTTTGCCTTCTTTTTCGTACTTTCTCCTTCCTGTGAAACTGACCTCCGCTTTCACTCGTCGAATCCACCCGCTTTTAGTTACAATTAATCGCTCGCCCTTTTGCATTCTCTTCCGTTATTTGTTTTTAAACCACCTCGCCGATTCCACCAGCTTCGGTTACAATTAATCGTCTTTCACCTTCCCTTTTGTATTTTCGCCTTCTTTTGAAACCTGTGCTGCCTTCCCTCGTCTAATACATCAGCTGTTGAGATTCAACCACAACTACTGAATATGGCGACACTTTTCCCAGCGTGCAAAGACGACGCTTTATGAAACCGATTGAAGCTCGTGAATTATTCGTTACTGACACGCGTGCGTATTATTATAGATATTCACAGCTAGAATTTAATTCTATTGTTATTTTATGAGGCACCAATTACCCACCTTAGCAATTCAAGAATATCACTAGAAGAAAACATATTAAAATTTAGTCATGAATATTTATATTAGGAATGTATGAGCTTTAGAGCCTCATCAATGAAATACCTTTAGCAAATACAAAGGTTGGGTAATCAATAAGCTCTCAAGAAGTACAAGCCTAAACCATTTTATAGTTGTTTTTAGTAACTAAATCCACTACAGGAAAGGTGATGAAGTGTCCTAAATAGGTGACTACAGGAAATTCAAGTTTTTACCCTGTGGACTAGATGGCTACTAGTTTTTTGGTCTATATAGAATGAATGATGCCTTTGATGACAAGGTGCAGAATTTAAGACGACTAACTTCAGCAAACTAATTGACTGTAATCTTCTAGTTGCTTTATGCAGATTTTGTTATTAACTTATATCTTGTGTGAATTACTTATGCACAATACTCACTCACCATTTGTGTTGAAGCACTCAGTAGTTATATAATTTTATTCAGTTTATGTTAACAATGACATAATGCTAATACAATATATAATGGCTTAGTTAATAAGACAAGTCTAAGGAATTTCAATTATAGTTCTTGTCTTGGTTTGTTAAAGTTATGAGAGCTCTTCAAGCAATTCTTCAGACTTTATTGGAACTACTGGAGGTGAATGCTCCTGTACAACATTACATAAACTGAGCTATGATGTTCTTTATGCTCAACATGATCACTTTCTTTACTTTCTGTTCCTGTTTTATTTGAATTACTTTGATTAAATGATAACTTTATATTAGTTTGTTGTTTATTAATTTGAGAATACATCATATTCTCATTTTTTGAACTGTGCATATATTCAGAGCGAGAAACATTATTATTACCCAATTGAATACCAGTAATATTATTCTGCTTTTTATTATGGCGGGTCCTTGAATATATTCCAGTGACAATAGAGCCAGTCTGAGTTGCAGCACAGCGCATATTTTTGTTGGTGGCATGAGGATAGTTAATGGTGTCATACATTGTATTATCTTGCAATTGACCATGTATATGATAATTAATACTGTCATACATTAAATCATTATGTAGTTCACCCTGATCATTTACTGGCTTTAATTCCAAGTGTTGTATATTTCTATCTTGTTGATTGTTTAATCTGTGACTTTGTTTTTGCCAGAGCATTTTGTAATACCTTAATATTGCCAATATTAATATAATTGCAATCAAAGTTATTGAAAGGCCAAGTCCAACAATGGTTACACTAATGATTATTCTGTTCACAGAATTTTGAATTTGAATAGAAGTTATTGATATATTTTCTGTAGTCTCACTAATTAAACCCACTATTGAAGTAATGTTTTCTGCAAATTATTAGATGATTACTTAAAACATTAGTGTAACAAAAAAATCAAAAAATACTTGTAGCTAAATATTTAATAGTATTTTATACATTTGGAAGACTTACTAGAAATAACAGATGGAACTTGTCCATCAGAATTAACTCTGCAGGTTGAGTTAGTATGAAAAACAATATCAGATAAATAAAGTGTTAGCCTACCACCAAACAGCAAAAACACATCTTGAAATGATAATGGTTGTGTTATGTTAATGCACACCCTAACTAATCCATCACATGAATGGTAATTACTTGATGAACCAACAAATTGTGTCCCTGAAGTTTCATCAATTTCCCAAACTGTAATAGTAGAAGCTCCAATATTTCTGGAAGTACAGTTAATCATTATAATTTCTATGGATTCAATTCCTGTCATCTCATCTGCAGCACTACCACGTCTGAAATCAAATTTTAATCGTATGTCAGAGTTTAAAGGTGAGAGTACCACTAAATGTTCGGCCCACATGTCTGTAGCTAGTCCTGTTAATTCATGAATGATACCATTGAACAGAGAACTTCCAGTAGGATTAGTGCACATTTTGATTTGATACTAGTGGAATTGGACATATAGAGCTAGCACCATTATGATCCATGACTTTGTATTATGTTTGCTTGTACAGTAAAGGAGGCTGGAATAACTGCTACATATAAAGAATTATACACAATGTGAATAAAAATTTTAATGTAATGCAGTTATGACAAATTCAACTCTAAACTTGATGGGCAGGTCATAATTTGTTTGCCTCATGCTAGTAAAATATGGTATACAACTGATAGTTTCTTCTTGTCAGAGTCTTGTACTTAAGTTACTTATCATGTGCTCTTAGACCTCATTGTTTCTGACAAAATAATTTTAATGCCAAATTTATCTTATACAATTATATTATAGCAATAGCTGTAAGTGTTTCAGTATTTAGACTATAAATAATTATTAGTAAAACAACTTACTTTTTTGACTTGTTATTTGGAAAAACATCACATAACATAGGCAAGAGAAAGATGAAAGCCTAAGCAACTATTATAATAAAACATACATAATATATAATTATATACGGAGAGAGATACTTAAATTGAGCTATAATTTCATTAAAAAATATACCTGGACAACTGTTTTCTTTTAAGCTAGTCGCCTTTCCAAAGTACGCTCTGTTCTAAATGCTCTATTGTGCCTGGGATCTAGTAGATATAGCAAAACGGATGTATCTTCTTTTAGTGACTAGACTATTGGACTTTGAATTTTCAAGTAAGAACAAATCTGTTACATAAGGCATACAGAGCAGCAGCGCATTAACAAAGTTAACTCACCACTGCCGCTAAAAAAAGTAAATGAACTCGTTAACTTTGGATAAACTAACTGTGAACATCTCTCCAGTTCTGTCTCCACAGCTCTTTTTGTTGTTATTGTTTTTTTTTTTGTTCTCCTAGCATTATTTTATTTTAAAGTCTTTTCTCTGGACTTTTCCAGTGGCTAATGTTTACTTTTTTAAGTAGCCTGGGCCGGAAGGGGGTGGACAAGCATTGAACTATGCCATGAAAGTATTTATTCCACATGGATTTTTACAGCTACCTTTACTCTAGTGAAGCCTACCAGCCAGGTTAGAGCAGCTGCTATAATATCAGCTGGGGTTGTGGGAGCCCCTAGTGAGTTTTCTCCAACTTTACATCTTGAATTACCAAAAAACTACTCCTGTGAAGATATCTAGTGTGGAATAAACCACTTATTACACTCATGAGAGTGATATGGCCAGATATTTCACTCTCAGGCTTTATTTTCACTCCCCTTTGGCTCTTGAAAATAAATTAGCCTGCTCTTGAAATATTTCACCATATAACACTCTGACTCATGTAATAAGTACTATAATAATTATATACACCAAAAATCTCTAATTGAGACCAGTTAGTGAGAGTCTCGCCCAACAAGGTAGCTTTGTCTGAAAAAACGATGAGTTGCAATGAAATATTCTGGCACATTAAAGGCCTGAAAATGTCCAGGTTAAGTTAAGATTACTGTATCACAAATTCTAAAGCTCTAATATAGCCAAAACTGGAAAGTTATTTTCTGCATGCAAAAAGATTCTAGAAGAAAAATATTTTGGTAGTAGTAGTATTTTCAACTGAAAAAGTGTTTGGAACTAAAAGTGTTTTGTATTTGACCTCTTAACATTGTTCTTTACTGATTTTATAATACTTTTTTATAACAATGAATAGAGAGTTCTGGGAAGGATTCGAACACTACCGATGTTTAGTATTACTGATTCCAGTAACCAACTACTGCCTTAAATCCCCCAAACTTGAGGTCTATTCCAAAGAGGGAGCAAGTAAGATTTTAATCTTTACTAACTTTAATTTAGTGATAAAATTTGTTGGCCATTATTACATTTCTCATAAGCCTACATTTTACTTTCTGATGAAAGTACAACAGTTGTTGTATTTAAAAGAAATCATATTTTAATTGAATGAGGAAATATACCTTTTGTATTGTGTTTAATATAATATTCATTAACAATACCTTTTTCTTTTAGGTGAATTTAATACACTGTATAAAACAGAGCAACACTTTTAGACAATATGAAATACGGAATAAATTTATATGAGGTTATTGTAATGAAGATAAAACTCATCAAATTATTTTTATTGAAATTTTAATTAAATTGAGAACAACTTATGCTTATATACATTTCATCTTTTGTTTATAAAACTAATTTTTAGCCAGTAAAAATTTAACTAAATAATGATAAAGTTTATTTTCTTATCACAGTAAATGTGTGTGTGATCTGACATATAAAAGTTTTATTAATAAGTCATTACTAATTATGTATGTTGTATGAATATGACTATAAAATATTGAATGCTCAATTAAAGTTTTATTCATTTTTCATTTACTTTTAATCATTTAATTTAATGACTGATTAAAAAAAAATATCTTAGCCTGCATCATCTGTTGTCTGTATTCCAATTTCTTAGCACATCATTTAATCAGGTATAAATTATGTCTGACTAAATATCATTTCAGTAATCAGGATCATTATTTTAACTTAGTAGCAATAGAGAACAAAGGTAATCAATAAGCTTTCAAGAAGTACAAGCCTAAATTATTTTTATAATTATTCAATATTACATAAACAACACATTATTTTTCAGTTATAAATTTTCGTATTTTATTCATTTATTTGATTTGATTTGATTTATTTATTTTATGTATTATTTATTCATTTATTTAATCAATAATTAATTAATTAATCTTAATTTTATCACCTTATTCATACCTTTATTTATTAATTCATATTTACATAATTAATTTTAATTCTTTTTCTCACCTGTGTATATAATTACACAGTTAGCTTTCCCTCAATCTTGTTGCTACCCTTCACTCTATGCTCTCCTTAAGCTTCTCTCTTACATATCCTCCAGCTTTATCTTTCAGTATCTTAGTTTTTAATGGTCCAAGCGAGAATGATCATACGGGATTAAAACATCCTAGTTTGTTTGAATTACAAAATACTATGTATATTTTCATTAGTAATCAATAATATCACAAATAAAAACCACATAGTAAAACATGACCCTTAACACTTTATGATTATAATGTATGATTGAATTTATAGATTACTGCATTTTATAACTGTTTTTAGTAACAAAATAGTCTGACTAGAGCTAGGTATGACTCATCATTATGAGTTTTAATAGCATTATAGCTAGAATTAAAATAAGGTTATTCAATAGCTAGCTACTTTCAAGCAGTTTGTCGCAGAATTCATGTTTACTATTTTTGACTTCAGAGTAAAGGCATTAATGTTTAATAAACTTGCAAATTATGTTTCATAATTCTCAAGATTAAGCTAAAACAAACTATTGTTGTGTTGTGCACCACAGTTTTACTTTCAATATAATAATTAGTATTATTGTAAACTTTAAATGTTGTTTCCAGAATTCCTTATATTTTAATTTATTTAAGATAACCCATTTTAATAAACATGTTGATATAATCTATTTACTTCAAGTATGTTAGTTTGTGTTAACATAATTCTGAGAATTTTAGGTTGAAACAGATTTGTAATACTATTTATACTCACAATACATGAACTATTTACACACTAGATGTGGAGGATTATTGAAGCAGCTCATACACTAGGGCTTAGCTATTCCCCGCAGGTAGTTGTATTCACTGCCAACAGAGTTGATGTGTGGCTGTTTTGCATTAGTCTTTTGAAAGATATTATTGCATGTTTTTAATACAAAAGACAAGCACATGATGTTGTAAGCACATGATACACCACAAACTAGTATATAAATTAATAACATAGCAAGCACTATTCAACATTGAACATGACCAATGAATGAAGGAACAATAATATACTGTATAAACATTATATATATCTGACAGGTCTATATATTATTCTCAAAGTCGTCAAATTGTTATCTTCTTAATTACCCATCACATCTTAAATATAGGGCAGGCCCCACATTACACATACATATACTGTTCTTACATCATAAATCTTTCAGTCATTTCCAACTGACTATAAGTATAGCTGTGCCAAAGTTTGCTTGAGCTTTCCAATCCGATTGTTCAGTTCGTGGTAAATACATTTCATACCCACCTTCTAGGAAATGACTAAGTGAGCAGTACAAGTGTCATAAAGACATGGTACAAGTCCATTACATTCCTCAATTCAGTCAGTATACTACACTATCCTTTTGTTTATAGACCCCTTGTTGTGCAAATTTCACTTCAACCTCCACGTTATGATGTAATTCATACAGAATAGTACAAAGATATTATTAAGATATTATTCAACATTATTCATGACATAAAACCTCGTTCAAATAATCTACACAATTTAAATGTACAAAACTGAAAAATTAGTGTATTATTGATATCACAACATGAAAAATGCTCCAAATTAAAATAACACTAGATCTGTGTTTTTATACATATTATTTTGCTTGATTATAATAATATAAAAATGCAACAATTGTTGATAAACAAAATAATGTGCACACTATTATAAACTTACTAATATGTTTTAATTATGTACAGCTGTCTTAGAGTGAATTATTCAAGATATCGTATAGAGTCTCAAAATTTGCTCGGTCACTAGGCGACTCCTTCCAGCACATCAACATTACATTATACATGTTTGCTGGACAGCTGGTAGGTTTAGCCAGAAGAGTTCTCGGATGTTTCAGAGTGGCATCGACCACAAATTCCTCATCTTGCATGTCTTCATATGGAATGTGCTTAGCTAGTGTGAAGATCTCCCACATGGTCACTCCAAATGCCCACACGTCTGATTTGGTAGAGAACTTGCCATAGAAGCATTCTTTGGCCATCCAGCGTATAGGCAGCGCTGCATTTACACCACTGAGGATGTAATAGTGGGATTGGTATAAGTTACGACTCATACCAAAGTCGGCTATTTTGACTTGCATGTCATTGCCAACAAGGCAGTTTCTGGTGGCCAGGTCACGGTGGATGAAGTTCTTTGAACTTAAATACTGCATACCACTGGCTATTTGAGAACACATGATGGTCAAAATGTTTGCTGAGATAGTAATATCACTTATTTCTTCATTATCAATGGAAATATTCTCAAAATTAACTAAATATCGAGCAAGATCTCCTTTCTCCATGTACTCCATCATGATGTATGTCACTGATCCTTTACAGGTTCCCAGAACTTTAATCACATTTTTGTGGTCTAGTCTAGACATGAATTTGAGTTCTTTCTGAAATCCTTCAAGGACTTGGGCTGATGGATTAGCTTTCAACTGCTTGACGGCTACTCTTATCGGTTTCGTTTTATCTTCGTCTTCTCCAATATTTAAATCTTTTTGACTCAGATCTACAGTGTCAGCAAGAACGACTTTGCCGAAATATCCAGTTCCGATAGTCCTAACTTTCTTGATGTTTTCAGGTTTGAGAACAGGTATTGTTCGAAGAGATGAAGTGCCTAGTGCAGATGTGTCATAGACTGGTGCATAGATGTCTTCATCTTGAAAGTCTTTAGTGCCCTCAGCTCCTATAAACATGGCTGGCTGCAATTCCTCTCGAACACAGTCATACACATTGTTAGTATTGTCGTTAATTTCATCTTCATCTGAGTCAGCTACATTAGGGTTATCATAAATGCCTAGATCTGGGTCACCTTGTGTGGTGTTAACTTTTGAGTCCTCTGTTATTCTGTCTGAGGCACTTTCCTTCATAGTACTTCTGTGTGTTATTGGCTTTTCTCCACCTCCTGCCTCTAATTTCTCTGTGATTTCAGAGTATACTTCATCGGTAGAAATATCTCCTTCAACTTCACTGTACTTGCCCTCATAGATAGGATTAACAGACATAGCTTTCCTGGCCTCGTCTATTGTGCTATAATAGGCTGGATCTTCTGCAGTAGTGGAGTCGTCATAATTGGGATTTATAGTCTCTTCTCCTTCTGCATTGCCATTCATGACAGAGTAGCCAGTCTCTGGTGGTTCACCATTATCAGACTTAAGGGCACGATATAGCTCAGGAGTTTTCTTCGGAACTTCTGGTGGCACATCTCTTCTAATTAGAGAGTAAAGTAGCCTTTTCTTACCAGGTGGTTGGGTTGGTGTTTCAGAAGAGGCTTGATCTTTACCTCTCAAATCAATCTTGTTGTACATATCTGGACCTTTTACCTGTGAGCTAGTTTCTTCAGCACCAATGGAGTCGTATGTGGTATTTAATTCAGTTTCTTTGATAGCAATGTCATTGTATCCAAAATCCTTTGAGTTGGCTCTGTTTGGTGAAGTCAGAGGAGTGGTATCTCGAGATAGAGGATGCACTATCTTGGAATACGAGTTGGGATTGCTGGATAGATTATGCTGAGAGGTAGTTGGTAGTGCGCTATTAGGAGAAGCAATTCGTGGTCCATGGACAATGGTCCTCTCATAATGGTTTTTGTCAGACATCTCGGTTTCTGGAGATGTGAATTTAATTGTCTGATGACTCATTGTGTTTTCTAATACTACATCTTGTAGCTGTTGTTCTTCAACTCTGTCACTTTTCTTTCTACGAGACATGCAGAAGACTACAATTACTCCTCCAGCAATGACCAGTATTAATAATATTACTATCACAGCCCCTAGTGCAGCCACTATAGGTATAATGGAGGACGATGATGGAGAAATCGTGCTGCCAGAAAATTTCTCGGCTGTTGTGGATTCAAATGATTTTGAGCTTATTGTTGTGGTCTGTGAACTAGTGTCATTATCTCCATTGATGGGCACTGTATTAAAATTCGATGAACTACTTGAAGTAGGCATATCAGTAGGAACAGATGTTGTAGGTATAATTGCTGTTTCTAGTATTGATGATGACATATCACTTGAAATTGGGTTTGTAAATAAGGGAGTGAAAGTAGACATAGCCATAGTTGTAGTAGACATAGTCGTAGTTGTAGTTGTTGCTGCAAATATGAAACAGTGAAGAAATTAGTAAAGAAAAAAGTAAAGAGTATTGTATCATGATTGCATGATCCAGCAACACTTGATTTAATTACACAGCAAAAGAACAAAACTACTAAACTGAGAATATTTTTATATGCTACTAGCTATGTACAATAATTTTATTAATATTTTATTATTATTATTATTATTATTATTATTATTAATTGCTACACAATTATGAAAAAAGAAGTTGCTAGAATTCTAGTAACTGAATGTTAGTTACATATTTTATTGAAATATTTTACCTATCAAAAAAAAAGTAAATGTGATATTAAAATAACAGATACTGTAAGTTCCTAAGAAAAGATTGACATGCCGATTTGCTAAATGTGTAAGCATTATCTTTGAACAACACTCATGAATCTCAGTGCAATTCTTTAGGGTTTGTAAGTAAAAATTGCTCATAAATATGACTAAAACCATAGAACAAGTCCTTGAGAATAGTTAGTTACTTTTATTTATTTTTTTTACTATTGCTGGCCCATTTTCTCTTAACAAAATCATGTGAATTGTTGATGAAATATTTTATTGGTCATTTTTTGGCTATATAAAACTTAAGAGTTTAAAACAACAAAAGTTCTCCAAACACTCATAAACTTACAGATTTCATCTCTAAATACCACTTCACCAATATATATTCCTCCCACAGTAGCATTGTTGGTAAATTCGATGAAGTATGTTGTAGTAGGACTAGTTGGTGATGTAGTAATGTAAATATTTTCCAGAGATACACAGTTTGGTAATAAAGTTAGTGTTATACTACCAATTGGAGTTGTGGGTGGTATGAATGCTGGAAATGCAATACTTCTGTGAATCGTGATTGTCAGACCAGATCTAGGTATAAACCATGAAGTACAGAGAAATATGCTTAGTTCTACTTCTTGAAGCATAAATGAACTAGAAAAACGAAATCCAATAGCATATAAGGTGGTAGCAGTCCGATCTACAGTATAGAGTTGAGAAGCCCAGGTACCTTTCTGACTGACATCAAATGTAGGAATAATTCCATCAATGAGAGTTCCAGTAGTATCACATAATTGTCCAGTACAATCACAGAAACTTTCACCAGCACCACCAGACATCCTACAGACAATGGGACATCCTGCATTAGCATCAGATCCATTCATGGATGATACTCCAGTGAATGTATATCCATTAGGACGAAATGTGGCTCCTATAATTTGCACAATCCCATTAGTATGGCAACACATAATAATAACACTTACCGTAGCGAGTACAACATAGCGCAATCACAAAGAACGTAACTACCGTTTTTTCAGCAGCAGCTTCCATGTCTACTAAGCTTAGGTATAAATTAGAACAGTTTTCCACCAGGCACGGGCAACTACGCCTGCTGAACTATAATAGGAGAAGGGTGTTACAGTAAGTAGGATAAATATTACATTTTTTGAAGCCACACCCTAAAAATAGATTGTAAAAAGTAAAATCAATGAAAATTGAATTGTAACCGGTAAAAAAAAAAAAAAAAAAAAAAAAAAAAAAAAAAAAAAAAAAAAAAAAAAAAAAAAAAAAAAAAAAAAAAAAAAAAAAAAAAAAAAAAAAAAAAAAAAAAAAAAAAAAAAAAAAAAAAAAAAAAA
>WLWI01003650.1_pt1 | contig 13191 bp, 6 predicted proteins | sample 6701501 | NCBI WGS metagenome assembly WLWI01 (sample SAMN12718690, study PRJNA515312) | sponge metagenome | isolation source: marine sponge | host: Mycale hentscheli | place: New Zealand: South Island, Marlborough, Capsize Point | collected 2014-11-01
GTGTATGCGAAATTTAAAAACTGGACCTTATTTTCAGTAACTTCAGTGTTAGAAGTCAAAATCATTCATATAAAAATAGTATAGTCTTTAGGCTCGCTCGCCATTTGTGCTCAAGCACATCACTAGTGTTAACTCATTGCATGAGCTCTTGTTACACACCAACTAAATGTGCTAGAGAACTGATAGAAACTAAACCATTTGGTTCAATTTATAATAATGTACTAAGAGTCAATTTAGCAAACCACATCCCTCAGGCTTGATGCCAAGCCCTCGTCTTGCTTTCTGAATCTACTCTACACTTTGTACTGGCTTGTAACCTAAATATATATATATATATATATATATATATACTCACTACTTAGCTAACCAGCATAGAGTGGTGAGCAGCTCAAAATTAATAGGAGTTCAGGTCATCAAACAATTAGTTTTTGAGCACATCAGCTGTTAAGTTATAGTAGATTTGATAGAGTATTGCTGAATTAGCTTATAATAATGCTAAGCTATATAACTCACATTGGTCAATCACAAACAGCAGTGTCTCCCTGACGAGAGCTATCTTTCTACCCCCCATTGAACCACTTTTGTCTATAACTGCCACAAGGTCCACACTGGATCGCACACTAGGCTCATAAAATGGTGCCTTAAAGCTAGTGACACCCCAGCACGTCTGTACGGTTGCTGGACTGTAGCAAGCATACTCCGTAGCAGCGATAAGCGCAACTTTTGTGTCTCCGATATCAACAGGCTGACTGTCCAGAGCCTCTGAGGCCTTTTCGCCAGGAGTATCTGTACTAACGGAGTCTACAGTAGCCCGGTCCAGCGTCTCTGGCCCCACAGGTTCGAGAGAAGCCATGGTAAATATGACGAAGCAATTTTTGCTACTACCAGATTATATAGAAAGATCACATAATGCCACGCCTTCTTTGAGAAATGGAGGCGGGGAATCTGCGAATCCGCGCGTGCGTGCTCTAATTCCTAAGTAGCTGAACAACAAGGTGTTGAGTACTTTTCTATAAACAACTAGATGACAGTAAAAATAAAACGTATGGTCAAAACTAACACAATAAATTGTTTGAAATCAGTTTATGTAGACTAAGTCACTAAAAACTCAAATTGTTAATTCTTCTTAGAGTCAGGTTTAGGAGGCCCTAGCTGTTTCTCATAAGTAATCCCTTGGATCTGTTTTCGGATACTGGCTTCCAAGTTTTTCTTCTTAAGACGATCACCTTTGATAGCCTTTTGAGTAGCAACCAATGCATCTTCGCTACTTGATAAACTTTTCACGTACTTGGCTGCATCCTTTTCATGACCATCCAGGCTAGATATCAACCCCTGCAAGTGTGTCTGGTTCGACTTTATTTCACGAATTTCCGATTCCTTGTCGTATATTTCTCGCTCAATTTCAGCTACTTGCAGCTTTAGATCAAACACTTTCTTTATTTGGGTCTGAATATCTCTTGATATTATTCCCTTGGAAACCCAATCAGTTAAATTATCATCAGTAACGTCATATCTAATGCCATGCTCTTTCATGTCATTGTTTTCTTCACGTACCACAAAAGTCTTCTTCTCAGTGTTGTGAGGGACAATAAAGCGAAACTGATAGAAGCGATCAGTGATGTCCACAGGCTCCCCTTCTTCTTCACCTTCTTCTTGTGCGAGGTCGTAATCCTCCAAGAAGAAATGATTCAGAAGAAAATCCAAGTCATTTTTGCTCTTGTTTTTTATCTTGTAAATGGTGACTTCTTGGTGAACTCTGATAATTTTCACGATCCCATCTTCTATGCTTACCTGATGTGGTTTCAAAAGCGAACTAGTTGTTGCTCTTGTTACCTCACAATCCAATTCGACTGCAAATGGAATTGGAGGTGACTCGTCTCCAGGGTGAAGTGTTGGCAGAGTGCTTTGACCTAAGATGACTTTATCGCTTGAGATTGTCATTGGGCCGCCCTCCAGTGTACGTCCCGTGGCATTCTCAAACAAGATGGCTTGCAATGGATTCCCCTTACGGATGCTTTCATCATAGAGCACAACCTTCTGGCCTTCAACTTCTACTTGCAGCAATGGGACAATGGCTTTCTGCTTCCTCTTGGCAGTGACATGCATAGGAATTTCATAATATGACAAATTTTCTTGTGCAGCCATCACAAACCTCTGCATGGTAGCATCGTCATCCATCTTGCGCTTAGCACCTGACATTGCAGACATGTGCAATGTGGAATTGTTGACAATGGAATAATCTGATAAAACTCTTCCTTCCTCCACAGATTTGCCAGCAAAAACGAGATTGAATGACGTAAATGGAACCTGCAACTTCTTTGCCACCTTGTGCTTCACACTAATGATGGAATCTTTAGAATTTACTCGAACATTAACCATTGAACCACTCAAGGACTTGATTTTTAGCTGCCATTCACCTTCGTCTTTGTCAGCACGTGTTGACTCGACAGCTGGAGCTCCAACAACCAGAGTCAGAGTGATGTCGTCCCAGTCTTCATCCAGAATATTTTGCACAATAGCCATTCCATCAAGATGGAAAGAGCTTGGGCTATTAGACAGCTTCATACGATACGAACTCTTCCATTCCGTCACCTGAAAACCATACCTTACTTTCAGTTGTAGTGGTGACTCCACATCACTATAGAACATGCTCAGCTTGTGAAGATCATTCATAGTGCTCATTTGCTTCAAATCAAGTGAAAAAGTAAGGTCTTGAGAAGTCTGAGGATCCAAGACATCGTAACTACTAATGGAGTTGATAGGAAAGGTATAAATCTTCATACCTTCTGAAAGAACGCTAATATGCGGGATCTTATCATCACGATTCCTCACATGCAGGTCATCAAAACCAAGAACTTTACCACTAACAAACTTATGGGTATCAGATTCATTATAAGTGAAAGACATTTGTCGACCCATTTGAGATTTCAAGAGATTCACCATGAATTTTTCACTCTTTAACTCAATAGTTGGAGTGGGCTTGGTAGCTTCATATGCTACATTGTCAACTTTTGAACCACCTTCTCCCAGAAACTGAATGGTTTCCAAAACGCTCTTCATTAGATTGGAAGAAAAGAAAAGATCAATGCTACCATGCCCTTGAATAGTAGCCTCCCTCTCAAAGACTGCGTACCCATTGTCATAAAGGGTTACACCTTTAATCACCATTCCACGTTGAACTTCAGCAGATTCAGCCATTGCAGACAGAGTGGTACGCAACGAAACCCTAGATAGCTCCCTTCAACGCACGACCGATAAGCCGCACGATCTCCTGCACAATCTACCTACCTCTTCTGCTGACAACCTCCCAATTGTAACATCAGTGGGCGGGGGGTGGGGCGGGAGGTGTTGAGCTCTGAACAAGATCGCGCCCGTGCGAATAGCTCACTCTCTCGTAGTAGTAAGATAGAGACTATCTAGTCTTTGGCCACCTTCCGTTCGTGTCGTGGTTACTGGTTAGGTATTTTTCGTTGTTCTTTCCGGGTGAAGTTGTAAGGGATTAAAGCGACGTCGGTGATGTATTCGGATAGAGAACCGTTGAGACGGTAGGATCAGATTAATACCTTTTACCGAGTAGCTATAATTTTAATGTGGAGTGAGGGCTTTAATTGGAATATATTGTTTACATTATTGACTGAAATATATCTGGTCATTTTTAAGAACAAAAGATAGTCTTAGAGAATTATTCTGGTATCTGTGACAAAAAAAAATCTTAGTTTATTATTACTGTAGCTTGTACCCATTCAGGGACCCATACCACAGCTGTTCCAAGTCCCACCTTCAGTAGAATAGTACTGTTTCCTTGTGATGTAAAGGGGTCACACTAAATATGACTAAGCACTTGAAAATAATGCTTTGTTTAGAGTCATTTGCTACACCTACACAACTGTTTGACTTGTTAGTTGAAACAGGGTGATCCAGGCAAATGGCACTAAAATAATCTTATTCATTAGTTCCATACATTAAAAAAAAATTTTTTTTTTATCAAGTCCAAAGTTTGATGCTACTTTTAAAGCTTGAAATTTTACATTGTGCAATGGAAATGACTGGCAGACAGAACCGGGTGACTACTCCTGCACATGCATGGTGAGGGTTACCAACTTAGGTAAATATTTTACACTTTTGTGTTGGACCCACCGGGGATGAGTGTAGCATCAACATGATTTTTCATTCATGCATAGTGATGTCATAACAACTAGACGGGTGAATTATCACAACATTCATATTTTAAGAATTAGGTCAAATGCATAGCGAGTAGTCTGGTAAGCCTACTATAATTTGCTTTTCTGAGATATGGGCACCTTCAGGTCCCAAGGTGCCCAAATAAGAGGGGATTGAATAGGCTACACTGTTGAGTTCTGGAGTGCACATGCATGTGAGGGTTGCTGTCATTCATTCATTTGGTTATGCTAACTTCTCATGAAGGTTGACTGTATATCACGCCTGCTTCAATAGTGTCTGGTATTTAATTGGAACCAACTAATTTGTGTTAGTAAGATAACACTCATGTCAACAAGGGTTTCTCTGGTTATACGTATCTGCTGTATGAATAATGATGTGCACATGGTGAAATATAGGAGTAGTGTGTGCAGTAGTACTTCACATGTACGTATGTATGTACGTAGTTGAGTTGTAGTACTCGTGTCTCTGTCTGTCAGCAGCAAGGCTTTTTGTAGTCACGTTAAAAAAAATTGTTTAGCTGTATTAAGCTAAATCACTTAAAAGTGTAAAAAACAATTTACCGATCTTATTTCTAACTTTGTCAGAGTACTTCAAAATAGTACCAAATAATGCTGCAGCGAAGCTCCATCACATTTATAATTATTCAATTTCCTTTCGATATAATTATGAGTCTTATTTTTTTTCTTTTTTTTTTCTTTACGAAATAATAGTGATGGCAACCGTTTATGATGCAGGGTTTCATACGGATGGGACAGGCCCTATAATCTCCCCCTCCCCCCAGAATTTTTTTTGGAAGTTAATGCAATCCCCAGCAAAAAGTCCTTCATGAAACCCTGTAAATGAACTTTGTGTTAAATGTAATTTCATATCATATTATAGTAGCAAGGAATTGTAATGGTAGCTTACATGACTGTGGCTATGATGTGTATTTTATTTGTTTCAGGGATAGCTCAGAGCGTCGTAGGCGTAGATCCCATTCCAGATCACGTAGCAGGGAACGTGAATGGGACCGTGGCCGGTCACGATGGGATCATGACAGATTTAGAGATCTGGACCATGATCAATATCGAGATAGCCAAGATCACTTGCTTGATTATGATCGAGATCGATTGAGGGATATTGATGAAAGAATCAAATATGAACGAGGCAGACTACGAGACTATGATGACTTATTGCGGCAATTAGATCATGACAGATATCGAGATCTTGACCGACTGAGAGATAGAGATTTAGATCGAAGCAGAGATTTGGATCGGGACAGAGATTATGACAGAAGTGGGCATCAGCGTAGCAGAAGTCGCAGTCGGAGCAGAGATAGGGTAGGGATGCATTAAAATAGGAGTGCCAATTAAGCATTGTTGTGATTATGAGATTGTGAGGTTTCAACAATTACTGGATAATTAAGAGTCATGAATAGCTTTTATGAACTACTTACGTAGCTAGCAGTTCAAACTATGGTTTGTGGATTTAATGACTAGCTCCCCGATCTCACCCTCAGAGATAATGCATTGTCTTTTTCCATAATGCTAAAGAGCAATGGTGAAAAGTACGTGTATGTATGACTATACCATGAATGCAAGTAAGGTAAGAGTAACAGTAACTATTCTTTTCAGGGTTTCGTACAGAGGGGGAATAATCGGGGGATATCCCCCTCCCAAGCAAAAGTCCCCCCACCCCCGTACATATGTATATGAAACCCGAGAGTGTCTTGCATTCTTTGCTTGAATTGTGAGTGCATGACTTGGGATGATGGAGCTCTTATAGTCACACTATGAGATTAAAATAAAGGTAGTTTATCTGTTCAATGTTGGTTCGTGTGTGTGTGTTATATCAGTCAAACAGTACTAGGTTGCAGGTGTGGAGTATATATAGTGGGGTTAAATTTGACATAATAATGGTGCTGTGTGTTTATGTATATATTCAGGATAGCAGAAGAGGCCGAAACAGCCTAGACAGCAAGAGACCAGGAGGCAAACTGTGAGTGAGAGGTGGTCAAGTATTTTTATTTAATAAATGCTGCATCTTGTTCTCAGTTATTCATTTACCTTACACTGATCCCTTTTGCATACACTTCAAAAAAGGTCAGTGGAATGTGCAAGTTAATGGTCATATGACCTTAGCAGCTCACCTATAGTCATGGCACTAAATTAGTATGGAGGGGTGGTTGTAAGGGAAGTCTGGTTAGAGTGTGAATTTTACTAAATGCCTAATATGTGTGTTGTGTATTCATGATACTCAATATGTTAGAGTATTCATTGATTTGAATGGTATGTGGGAGTTTATTTAAATTATAATAAATATGGGTACTACTCCCCCCTTGGGACGTGTGTGTTTGTGTATTGGAGCAACATAGTATCTGACTGAAATTTGATATGGGCATTAAATTGTTGGCACACCCAGTAAGATCAATATGAAAAAAAAAAATGGTCTCAGCGATCCTAAATCACATGTCAAATTCCATGTACATGGTGAAATTGGTGGTTGTCCGTTTTTAGTTTTGTTTTTTTAATTATTTCTCTTCCTTATCCCCAGATATACTTTGGTACAAGCTGATATTTTTTATTCACTGAATATAATTGTTTTGGGAATTTTTCTTTTATTTAGTGAGATGGAGATAACACCTGTTATTATGATTCGTGAAGTGAACCCTGACGTGACTAAAGAACATGTACGTATGTGTTGGGTGTATGGGCATCAGGTGTTGTAATGTGTGTGACTCACAGCTTTCTGAGGTCGTATAATCAAACTATCTGATAAGATTATCCTAACAGGATTGGGATGTTCATACAATTGTTCGTGTAATTAAATTAAAAGCCAAACAATCAAAAGAACAAATTCTTGCTGCTACATTTAATTAAGTACCCAATAGTGTTATTCGCTATGGACACAAAATTAGTCAACTTTCCTTTTTTCTTTGATGTTAGGGATGGTGGACTTACCAACTTCTAATTCTTTGGAAGTACAGATTCAGTAGATCCTCCCTTCTTCAACGCTTGCCTAATTTCAGGCTTAGTGTTGATAAAAAGAACATTTCTCTTCTATCTTTTTAGTTCAATTCTGTGGTTGTAATAGCAAAAAAAATTTCTTTCTAACAGCCAACATTATGTTATTGTCCCCTTTGTTTAGATTGTGGATGCACTGGGTTCAGCTTATTCTAATGTCAAGGACATTCGCTGTGTCCAGAGACATTCAGGTATGTAAGGTTATAACAGTAAGCGATTCACTTATTGTACAGTATCTTTGATTAAATCCCGGTGAAAGTATTTGTTGGAACTGTATGTCCAAATTATAGATGGAATGTTGATATTTTAACCCTTACCGTAGCGGCTGCGGAAATCGATCATTTAAAAATATCATAAAAGGTACAATATTAGAGCTATGCGTGACATACGGTAGTAAAAAGATGCCTAAAAGACTGCTCTTTCTGATAGGTCAATTAAAAATAGCAACGAACTTCATTTGTAGTGGACCCTTTACCGATTTTTCAGACCGTTTGATTAGAGCTTATGGCTTCTTGTTTTACAAACTTCCAGGCTACTGAGCTTCTGGAAAACAGCGAGTTTAGTCGTTTTAGGGAAGAACAAAGTAAGGACCGATAGTTGGCTACCATGTAGCCATTTTACATAGGGTTAGAGCTGTAGAAAGTAATGATGAAGCCTCAGGGAAGCCTGTATAATCAAGCAGTGCTAAGTCCAGTAGGAATGGAAGTCTACCTACTAAGCACTTTAATCACATATAAATACATATATGATTTAAAAAGTAAAGAGAATAGATTCTTTTTCATGAAAATTGGTTTAAAAATTCAAACAACAAAAGAATAACCTTGTGTAAAACCTTGGTACTTAGTTTCTAGGGAACTAAAACCACATTACCATGTCCATTAGGTCCACAGCTTTCTGTTAATATATAGTTGTTAGGCGTTTACGAAAATAATATCAAGATATATTACAATTTGTAATATTGATTTGCCTGTTCAAAATTCCTGGAAATATAAATAAATAGTGAAAGGGTTAAGGTCATTTACACTATTGTTTCTGAAAGTATTTACAACAAATATTGCGAAGTGAACGAAAGATTGTTGATTTAATGCAGGATTATTGTGTCTAATTGTGAGATGTTCTAATTTATTTTCCTCTTCCCAATTTAGTAAAGATGGACACATAATAATATAGTATATGGACCTGAAGTCATTTGCTTTGCTGACTGGCCTATTACTATGTTTATTGTTTTTATTATTATTATTACAGTTGTTGTTATTAAATTCATAGTTAATTTATGAGTGTTGTATGATTTATCAGGATCTAGAGGATTTGCCATGCTGGAGTTCAAGACATCTGCAGATGCCACTGATTGGATGGAAAAGAATAGGGTAAGTCAAGAATTCAGGAAATGTACTAACATAGGTGTTAGTGATTATTTCCTTATTGAGCATGCATGGAAAGGATTGTAATAACCCTAACAAAAATGTTGTATGCATGCTGCACACATTCGTGCTGCCTTACTGCACTCATCATGTACATATGCAGCACATGTGCTGCAGCGTAATGCTGCTATCAAGCATGTATGCTGCATACAGAAAAATTGAAACAGCACCTCACATGTGCCACATATGTGCATATGAGGAACGCTTGTGTGCACAAAAAAGCATGCCACATGTGTGCATTCTCTTGTATGCTATACATGCGCAGTGGCATGTATGCCACTCATGAGTTGTGCACCCTTCTACTTGCATGCTGCATGGCACAATAGCAACATGCACATAAGTGTTTGATATGCATGTGGCATAGTAGCAATATGCACATGTGTATTTGACATGCATGTGGCAGAGTAGCAACATGAACATGTGTATTTGACATGCATGTGGCATAGTAGCGACATGAACATGTGTATTTGACATGCATGTGACATAGTAACAACATGCACATGTGTACTTGACATGCATGTGGCAGAGTAGCAACATGCACACATCTACTTGACATTCATGTGGCATAGTAGAGACATGCACATGTGTATTTGACATGCATGTGACGTAGTAGCAACAGGCATATGTGTACTTGACATGCATGTGGCATAGTAGTGACATGCACATGTGTGTTTTGACATGCATGTGGCATAGTAGCAACATGCACATGTGCACCTAACATGCATGTGGCACATAAAATTTCACTTGGTAATACCCGTGAAACACTCCAGTATCTAATGACAAGTGTACAAAGAGAGCTACATATCTTACTTCTATTCCTGTGTAGATGGTCACATATACACACATTAATCCTGCGGCATGTACCCTATAACTCCCAAGTTCACTGCCAGTCCCCCATGCCCTGGCTGTGAACCATCTTATTCCATTAATTATACATGCCTACTTACCTGTCATCCATCAACTCTCACCCCATTGATAGCCACAGCTCTAGTAGCTGAGTTGTTTGGCACAGGTGGGGCAAGCCCCTTTAATTCCGGCACCCACGTTTTCATGGTAAGCAGGCTAGCTGTTTACCGGAGGTTAAAATAATAATAGTAATAAATAAATAATAAAGACCCCTTCCCCATTTCCTATTTATCAGGTAAGGTGTGGGTGGGGAATTACAACGCTCTCCCTCTAGTTCCTAACCTGAACACATGCGCTTTTGTTCGCTCTACATACATGGGGCCCCTTGCTCGTATAACCGTACCACCCCTTACCTGACTAACCCCTTACCCAACCGACCACTCTGGTACTCTCCCTGGTATTAACCCCGCCTAGCCTTCTGCTAAGCTGTCATGCGTGCACACACACACACACACACACACACACTTAACAAGTACAGTTGTATCGTTACCCAAAAGACTCATTCGTTACATGATTCATCACTGCAACACATTTCATTTCACAATTTTGAAAGTCCTATATAACTAGTAAGCATCTCTACACTTCTGTGTATTAATATTGATGAGTGAAACAAGCGAGATTTTGTAAGAGGTACGTGATTTGAGATTCCATGTTTATTTAATTTTTGCTTAAATATAGCATGTGCAGCCCACCTCTACTCGAGTAAGTTATGTAAAACGCTCCCTTGCTGTGTGGTGGCTGGTATCGAGCGCAGATTAATTACTTTTAAGTGGCTTCTGTGTAGCGGACTACAGTGAGCCCATGGAAAAATACTACCACAGTACCAGGTGCACTTTGACTTCAGTGTGCTGCTACACACTACACTTTGACTCAAGAACTAGAGATATGATCAAAAGCTCAAAGCTCTCTTTAGTTTAGCCTATTAATCTATACATTTATTTTTTTTTGAGAATGTAATATTATATAGTAAATCCTTAAAATAAGCTGGGCTACGTATCTTGTTAGCCGTTTTTTTCTGAAGCACACTAGTTTTTATTAATTTTATTATATCAATTTTATTAGCTTAGCATCTATTCTACTAACCTGATAAAATGTTTATATACTTGTACTATTGCCTTTTCTAGGATATTTTCAAATTGATGGGAGAAGCTGTAAGTCTTGAATATTGCCGCCAACGCAGAGGTGGTAATAGTCGATCTAGGGGAGATCAGGACTGGCTGTGTTATAAGGTGAGGCATGGTTGTGTCTGCTGGAAGATGCCATAATAATGTTGTTCACCATGACAAATATCTGTGTTCACATTTTGTAGTTAGGTAGTTGTGACATGGATTGCTATTGTATGAACTTTATGTGTTGTGTTTATTTACAGTGTGAGGCTACTAATTTTTTTCGTCGTCGAGTGTGTCTGAACTGTGACACTACAAGAGCAGGTATGATTGTATTATAGTGTTTGAGTTTGATTACTCTCAGCGCACATACGCAAGGGGGTTATAGTAGTCGTCCTATCTGTCTTTCTGTCAGTGAGATATGACAATTAACCATTGATGTGATTTTCACCTTGAGATAACAGTTTGTTAATGTCTATGACTCACACACTTGCAAACACTTAAACTCACAAATACATATGTATAGACACTATGAGGGTGTGTAACTGTAGGCCATTTAGCCCTCGTGTCAATTCATACGTGTGAATTGTGCATACAGCTAGTTACTGTATATAGTAATATGAAATTAGCAAGCTTATTCAATCATTAAAAGGATGTATTTATGCACACTGGGGAAAATATTTAGAACAATTTAGTGGATAGTCAGTAAAATATATTTTCTTTTAGAATCAGATGCTATTAAAGAGGACTATAAAACTCTGAGAGGTGGCATGAAGAGTGAAGTGGATATAGCAGAAGAGAGCAAAGTTCCTCCCTCCAATGGTATGGTGGTTTGCTAGCAAAGCAGGATATCAAGGGGTGTCAGTTCAACAGGGACTAAGCATACACATGTATGTATTCTTACAGTGAATACACCGAGTGGTTGTTAGGTTTTGTTCTGTTAGAGGTCTAATCTAGCAGCTGAGAGTATTGCTTAGTTTAGTAAAATTTGCAATTTTATGTTGTAGTTAATTAGATGTAGTTCTCTTGTGACTTAAATGGCAAAAATATATATATGTTAGTCGTAACACTATGAACTGAGCAACAGTATTCTCACTTATGAATGTGCCATAACCTTTAAAAAAAGGAAAAAAGGATATGGTTACACCATGGATTTTATGATGGGTTGTCTTTATAGGAGGTACGTGCACAGCAAATCTACATAATCAGTTATTTTGTTTTATCTCTTTTATGAGGTTGATGATTGTCTTGTATTAGAAAGATTGTATCTCTATATTATGAACCTTTTGATAAACTTCCCTTGCAGTGCTGATTTTCAAGGGCCTTGATGTGAAATCCGATGAGATATCGGTAAGATTGTTCATACATATGTAGTGTACCCCGTGGAAACTCAGTTTTGTGAATGTGTTACACTACTACAGGTCCGTAGATCAGTCAGGGACATTTGTGCCTTGCCACTTAAAGCTGTCAGGCTTATCAAAGACAGGAATACAGATATTTCTCGGGGCTTCTGCTTTGTAGAGCTGGAGTCAGTTGAAGTGAGTCATAATTCATTAACGATTAATTGAAACAAGTGAAACATTAATAAGAGATTAATGTATCAATAAATTATACTCGTGGTATGCTTCAACATGGATGGTGAATGAGCTACTAGCCTGGCCCTGCTAACTTCATAAGAAAGATTTTATAAATATAATGTATAGCTTTATTCACGAGTAATGATCTACATGCTAATCAACGGAGAGGTTAGTATAAGTATACAGCATTAGTCATGTTCTGTCTGGTAAAGGGTTTAAATTACAGACACTTGTAGTTTGAAGATTCATCTGGTATAGGGTTTAATGGCAACAACGTACATTCAGAAACTTTGGTGTCTTAATAAAGTAGGCAGTTGTAGTAGCTATGTGAGCAGTAAGCCAAAGTAAACCACAATGCTGTATGATCAAGTGTAGGCCAGAATTGTTTTGTTGCTCTTATCTTTATTATATAGATTGAAATAGGTACCATGTGCAATTAACCGATTACACGCGAATAATTTTAATTGCGCCTTACATAATGCGGTCACGGGCGCACGCGAGACACAGAGGATTGATTGCTTGGTGGGAGGGTGACACTAAGCGAGAAAAAGAAGACGAACGTTTGAAGATTGCCTCGGGGACAGTAACGATAGAGTACGCTCTAGGCTATTGGGTAAGCATAAATTTGACGCTAAGGAGCTGCTCCCGACTTAAAAATAACAAAGTACTCGCACCGTTTGGCAAAAACTTTTATGGCATCACACTGAGGCTCTTAGTAAGCACACTAGTAAGGTTGGAAGTATGATTTCATGACTGAAGCAGTTTACTACTCGATCATAGAGGTAAGAGAAAGTGTTTTTGCACACATCTGTAGGGTGTGGTTTATTTTGAACTGAGCAATCTGTTATAAATTTTGTGAACAGAGAAGCTTGTATGAAAACAGGTACATCACAAAAATGATAGAATATTTGAGTGTATTCAGTTTGGTACTCCAAGGTGTCTTTACTTTTGATGTGCTGGTAGGCTGCATTGTTGACAGAATAGTTGGTGATCTTAC
>WLWI01003652.1_pt1 | contig 13185 bp, 31 predicted proteins | sample 6701501 | NCBI WGS metagenome assembly WLWI01 (sample SAMN12718690, study PRJNA515312) | sponge metagenome | isolation source: marine sponge | host: Mycale hentscheli | place: New Zealand: South Island, Marlborough, Capsize Point | collected 2014-11-01
TACTTGTTTGCTCTGTTGGGTTTACTTTCATATTTAATTTGAATAGATTTTTATATAATGTTCTGTCTCTCTTGTAGCCATAAGACTTTTGAAGTTCTATTTCACGGTCTGATATATAATCTATATCGTCTGACTGTTCAAGAACTTCATACTCATTCTCCTTATAGCCTTGCATAAGGGTTACTCTAGTATTAAGATTACGTGTTACGCCAATCTTTTTACCAGGTATGTGGTATAAATAATACATATTAAGTTATTTTGTTTTTATACAGATGCAGGTTATGCGCATGATGGTAATAAGTACCAATTTCATATCCTGTTCTCTCTGCGATTAATTCTTGCAATGATGCAAATTGATACTGATCGTTACAGAAGCCGTACCAAAGGTCGTTAGAACGCATATAGACAGACATATTAAGCTTATTGTCTAGTACAGTAAACTGAACAGCATACGTACATGGTGTATCGTTTCTGTATGTATCAATTTCTTTACCATCATATATACTTATTGCTGCTTGTCTAGTTTGTGGATTATCTTTTAGCATAGCTACAACTTTATCTATTTGATCCTGTCGTTGCCATTGCCAACCATAATTAGATCTTACATCACCTAAGCTATCAGCCATACGTTTCCATATCTGAGGTACTTTACCATATATATCACCAAGCTTTTCTATGCTAGGATCACCTGATAAATACCATTGCCATTCAGCTTCTGCGTACTCAGGATTCCACTTACGATTCTTGTTATGAATAACTTTGTCTGTAGGATCTAGTATTGTAAAGCCTACATTAAACAAAGCTTTAGTGTCGCCAAAGTCAACTCCATCCCAAAGTATTTTAGGAAAAAGCCAATTATAAGCTTCACTAGCAGTTTTAAATTCTGCGTTAGTTATATTTGTCATAATAATGTTTGTAGTATTTAAAGACTGTCTCCCAAATAACTACCTTCGTGTAGCTTTCAGGGTCTTGATTAGTTATTCCTTTATTTGTTATTGTAATTGTCCATCTAGCTTCTGTTAAAGCTTTAGGCGCAATGTGTATAGCATTTCTTACACACCATCTATACGCTTTCCACTCTTCAGGCGTAGCTAGATATTCGCCCATGTTTATACCTTTACTTTTAGCCATTTATTCCCATGGCATTTTTTCACCAGCTAAGTTAACTTGCTCGTGAGGTACAAAACAACCTGACTTTGGTTCCCATTTAAAATGAGCTTCAGCGCCGTTTTCACCAAGGTTTTGAAACTTAACTTTCAAGACTTTAGCTTTAACAGTTTTTTGCTCATAGTCTCTGTGAACTAGTATACCATGATAACTAGCATCATACCATTCACCACCGCCTTTAATGTTATACATAGTTGGCTCTTCAATTTTGCCATCTTGATTTTTATACATTTTAGTTGGGTGAGCTACAATAAATACTAGTACATCGTACTTCTTAGCAAAGATCTCGATCTTGCTTAAGTACTCCATGGTATATCTATTTACGTCTTCAGTTTTACAATCAATATCTCTAACTTTATTAAATGGATCAATAACTAAGCATTTAATACCTTTACGCTTAACAAGCTCAGCGCCTTTTCTAAGCACTGACTCAAGCGTGTAACGTTCCATATCAATATGAAAGTAATTAGTGTTACAATGATCTGCTACTTGATTCCATTTTTCTCCGTTGATATCATCTCTAGTTGGCATACCTTGCCAATGCTTACGCATTAACTTATGAGCGTGTAGATAAGTCGGTTGATTTTCTGGCGACGCAAATGCTGTTTTCCATCCATAGTTATTATTATATCCGACAACCATTTGATCGACGAAATCACTCTTACCGGAACTAGGAATACCAGTAACAGTAATGAATTGACCAGTGTAAGTTGAGAAGATATCATCAAAATTTTGCAAGCCAACTTGAAATCCTGGTTTAAAGCCATTCTTAACAAAGTCGGTAACTTCATCTTCAATATCCCTGAATGTTGTAACATTCTCAAGCGGTACTGGTCTTGATCCTGAAATACGCTCTGATAGTTTTTCTTTTCCATATTTTTGTAGATATTCATTTGCATCTTTACAGTCTTCAAACGATGCTAAGTAACAAGTTTCAGAACCTAGTCTTCTGACTAACTCTGCTTGTAATGCTTGACCTGCTTCGTCTGTGTCTACAGCTAGTATGATTTTTTCTTTGTCTTCGAAATAATCTATACAAGCATCTAAGTAATCAAGGTTATTACTATTTAATGTAGCTCCGTTTGGAACTGATATTGCATTTGTGATTCCAGCTTCGTGTAGTGCAAGCACATCCATTTCACCTTCAACAATAACACAATACTCATAACCTATTATACTGTTTATATTATAGAATACTTTTTCAGCACCCTTATATAATTTAAAGTTTTTTCGTCCATCACGATACTTAACATTAATAAGTTGATCGCCCATGAAGTAGTTAAACTTTATAACGTTCTCGGTTTTACCGGTCTGAGGCATATACTCAGGACCCTCACCAATCTTAAGATCAGTGAGAGTTTGCTGAGATATTCCCCTAGTTTTAAACCACTCAACTACTTTGCTAGCTGGAGGTTTATGCACAACCTCTGCAGGTCTTACATATACCTTTTCGCTAGCACCTTTACGCTGATACGTATGTAGTTGAAATGATGTATTACAGTTGTGACAAGTACCGAGACCCCGATCCCAATCATAAGACGCACATTTAGCCTTTTGATTCTTGGGTTTTCTATCGTGAGAACAAAGAGGACAAACGCCTTGCTTTTTTCCCTCTTCAAGCTTATGTTGATTGAATTCGTCAATCAAAAATCCATTGATCTCTGTTGTCTGCATTTAATTTAATTTAATTGTTAATCTCCGTCTCTACAGTCGGGGCATATATCGCAGAAGTCATATTCTTCTTGCGATACGTTTTGCCCACACATCTCACACTGCATTAAAACGGTAGATCATCTGCAGGTTCTGGTACTGCTGCTGCTTGTTGAGGTTGACCATCGCGAGGTGCTGCTGCAACGTTGTCTCCGTTAGTCCATACTACTTTGACATTTCCTAAATAAGTCTTAGCTACTTTAGCCTCTCGTTCTTCTTTAGTCTGCTCAACTACAACTGGTCCTTGATTTCCGTAGTTATCTACTTCATCGTTTAGGGTAATTGTGATAGGTAAATACTTACCTTTTTTACCAACATAAATTTTATCCTTAGGAATTTCATTTAAGTTAATACTTGCTTTAATAATACTTGCCATAATTATAGGGTTTTGTTAATAAAATAATTTTCCGGTTTAAAGTCCGGGTTTTTAAAAAATAAATTGTAAGCTTCGCTAGCTTGCTGAACTTTATCCTCTCCATAAGACAGGAATTTATCAGAACAGTCATATATACCTATTTGATGCGTGTTCTTGTCAATGACCATAAAGATCATCTCATAACCAAACAGCTTTTGATATATATAAGCTTGACTGTTATAATTGTACTTTGATGCTGAGTATTGAAACTTAGAAATGTCTGCGGTTGTTTTTAAATCAATGACTAACTTCTCGTCGTGATTAACAATATCTGCTTTACCTTTCCATTGGTTACCGAATATCTCAGCAATCCCAGGTACTTCGTACTCTACGTTTTCACCACGTATTAAATTCTTACAGATTTCATTAGACATCATTTTCTCTACTAATAATTCTGTTTGATCTACTTCGTGTTGTAATAAGCATAGCTCTCCGTCTGAGATCTCTTTGTACGCTTTGGTATTCCTAGTCGTTGTTTCTATTATCTTAAAGTTCTTAAGCTTATGTGGTTCAAGAATAGCTGTGTGAAAATAGCCTCCAACTAGGAATGCAGGGATCGGTTTCATTGGTTTCCCTAGCGCCAAAGGATTTGTTAATAAGGTCGAGATATCTGAATTACTTAGGAATTGTTTTCCAAACTTACCATAGTAATGTTCATCTTCTCTCAACTTGTTTAACTCATCTTTTCTTTTCATTATAACGTTTTTAGTGTCGCAGCTGGAATATCATATTTCTTTTTAATAGCTTCCAAACTACCACCTGATTTAATAAAAGCTTTTGCTTTTGTTAGTGCAGCTCCTTCTAACTTAGGTTTGGCTGCGTTACCTTTACCGTGAGTATTTGTTGCATCGCTGTCTGCTGTATCATCGATTAGAAATAAATTTCCAAGCGCATACTTTTTAGCGTAACTAGATGCTGATCCAAACTGCTGAGGTACGTTCATACCCTTTTGATTTAGATCAACTCCAACTATAGCTGTAGCTGACATTTCACTCTCACCATCACTCAATATAGCTGTTGATGCCATAATAGGCAAACCAGCTATTTCTTCCAACATTTCTTGAATAGTCACTGATACTCCTAACTCTAATAGAAAGGGCTTTGTTGCTTCAAGGATGTCTTCGGCCGACCGGAAGTTGTATTTGCCGAATGAGTTAAATCTACTTTTTTTCGATTTAAACTTTGTCTGAATTGTTGCTAACTTTTCGTTTAAGGTCATACTCTTATAATTACATATTTAGTTGTTCATTTACATTTAACTTACAATATATCAAGCACTTGCGAGTGATCTACATTGTCAATTAATTTTTGTACCGCTTGCTTTTTAAGCTCCGATACTCTTACATAAGAGCTAACACCATTTATATTTAATATGCTAGCAATTTCTTTAGCTGAGTGTTTGTCACAATCTAAACCGTAACTTAGTCTCAACACTTCGTATTCGTTACCAGTTAAATGCTTCTGCATTAAACCTTTTAAATATACGTTCATTAACTGTATATTATACGGCTCTGATTTATCAGGTATTTGGTGCATCATATTATCTTCGTCGTCGTCAGTAACTTGAGCATCGATACTTAGAAACACTGAATTAAAAAACATAGCAACCATAGCTTTGTTTTCTGGGTTTTTACGTATTTCGTTTAGCTTGTGCTCTGGTATACGTATATTGCCTCTCTGCATATCGATCCTACGCCTGATATTACCTTTTATACGTTTACTAAAAAATGATTTTAACGTTTTTTCAATATTTTCAGATTCATTTAGCATTTCCCAATCAAGCTTATCTACAGCTTTAATTAAACCTTCGTTTCCAATTTGTAGTAAATCGTTGATACTTAAAACACCTGACGCTTGCTGCGTAGTTGAAAACTTACGTGCTAGATTTTCTACAAGAGGCATAAACTTTATTATAAGTTCGTCACGAGTATATTCGTCCCACATTAAACCTTCAAGATTTGCTATTGATGTCTTAACATCGTTCTTGTATCTTACGTAGTTTTGTACGTTATATTTCTTCATAATCTTCTAGTTTTTCAAAAGCTTGTGACATTAGCCTGTTATCAGCATAGTATATATTACCTATGTTTGCCATCCACTCATTAAAGTCTTGTTTCATAATTCTTGATTTAATAATTCTTTTTCTTTCTTAAGATCCATACCCATATTTCTATGTATCGTTCTAGCTGAGCAATCTAATAATTTAGCTATATTTGATATTGTTATTTTTTTACCCATATCGTGTATATCTAACATGCACTGGTATATATCATCTTCGTGTACAGTTTTAGATCTACCTACCATTTTGCCTACAACACTTAATTTTTCTTCAGTTGTTAGTTTACAAAACTCTTTGAAGATAATCTTACGTTGTTTGTTTTTTGGTGGTTGATCTAAGTCCATCATACTCACTTCGTATACCATTGTGTATAGCAACGATTCATTAACAGTAAATGTTATAAAACCAGTGCGCTTGTTACATATATACTTAAATAAAGCTTGAAACTCGTCTTGATCTAGTTGAGGGTTTAAATACCATAGAACAAGCATATGCCACTTAAGAGATTTATATGTTGTTATCTTAGCTTTGCTACGAAATAATTCATAGCATTCATATGTACCATCTTCATAATAATCACCCCAGTCAAACGACTCTGTTGGTTGATCTGTGATCGGTGATCTACGATATATGATACGTCTCTTGATAAGATAATCAAGGTTTCTTTCGTGTGACATAAGCCTATTACTATTTATATTCGAGGGCTGTTGTCATAGTCCTCAGTTGGTATTAATTGTTGGTAAAAAATATGATTATTATTATAATCATTTTCTGTCTCCAACCTCATTTGTTCAAATAATTCTCTAGTTCTACCCATTTGGTCTTGTTATTATTGCTTCACCTTTGTTTCTTACTGAAACTTTTTCAGCTTCATAATAATTCCAATACGCTGATATACTATCGCCTTCAACTTTATATTCATCAGGCATACATTGTGGTGGTTCTGTAAAACCAGTATCAGGCATACCTACAGGTGCAAACGCTAAAGCTTCTCTACATTTTTCAATACTTAAATGATACTTATTATATCGTTTAGTATATTGTTTACCAATACTCAACATATGATCGTATAGCCAATAATAGTTTGATTTACTTGATCTAGCCCATATTGTAGACGGATGGTTTAAATGAGCTTTTTTATAAGGTACATTATCACCATTACCGTATACGTGATGAGCTGTACAAAGCATTTGAGCACACTCTAATATCATTTTAACCTTATGCTTATCATAAAAATATGTAGCAGCTAAGTATGGGTTTTTGTGTAAATAAAATATATTCATTAGTATTTTTTATTATTAACTCTGTTATAATGACAGTCAAGAAGTTGATGTACAACCTCTTCACTTATCATATTTTCATTGTATAGTTTCCATATTAACTTACTCATAGTTTCGTAATGTTTTAAATAGCGGATGTCTGTAAGAACCTGCTTGTGTTCGTTGAAAATAAGTAAAGGTAGCACGCTGGCCAATATAGTCGTGTATATTGTCGAGTATATTTTTACGATCTGCAAAGTTGTAGCCTTTACCGATAGGACAGCCAAACTCATTACCTTCATCATCTTGCATAAAGAACTTGCCAATAAGACCTGTAAACTTGCCTTTGCCAGCTTCATAGCCAATAATAGTAGCTTCGGTATCACTGAAGTCTTTGAACTTTTGCAAATTGTAAGAACGTTTTTGTTCATACGGTTTATTAAGACGTAGCATAGAACCTTCGTAACCTTGAGCTAAGTGCACGTTGTGTAACATTTTAGCTTCATCATAGCTACCAACAACTGTATTTTTAATAAGTGTCATTGTAGCTGCAATAGGTAAATTATTTCTTAGCCAATTAAAACGAGATTCATAATCAGGACCTTCAGCAATAGTATCATACACATGATATTGTACAAGATGCTGTGCGTCTCGGCGATCGTCTTCAGTCGGTTTTTGTTTTCTGACTAATGATATGATCTTTTCAAAATCGTCTTTTAGAGCATGATTATACAGCTCACCGTCTAGTACAGAGTTAGGATGTTTTCTAAAATAATCTTTAAGATCATATTCAATATGAGCTAGGTTTTTAAATTCTTTACCTGTACGAGAGTATGCACCGTCTTTTGTGAATATACAACGAACACCGTCAAGCTTAGGTTGTATGAATACTTTCTCGGACCAGTCGACAGGTTTTTTGTCTACTTTGTATGCGAGCATTGGTTTTATCATAAATTATATTTGTTTTTTAAGTGTTTAATTTTATTTGCTACGATCCTTGCTGATTCGTAGTCTTCTTTTTCTTCTAGTTGCGCTAATCTTTCTTGAAGACTGTCAATCTCTTCGATTATAAGCTCGTCTTGAGTTATAGTGCCGAACTCAATATTGGTATTTTCGTCTACCATTGATTGAATATCGGCCTTAAACTCTTCATCATAAGCTTTTTGTCTTTCGATTATCTTGTCGACGATAATATCAGCCAACTTGCTCATTTCTTTATCTGTCATTTAAGATACTCTTCTATAGTTATAAGTTGATAATACGTGTTTGTTAATAAACTTGCCTTTAGATTGAGATAATCTCAAGCCTTCAAATACAAAGTTTGGAACCTTAGTATAACTGTAAGAGCTACCGTTTGTATACGTTAAAGTTAGTTTATAGCTATCATACTCGTAATCAGCCTTTTGTATAGCGGTTGAGTTGACCTCTACAGTCTGCATTGGTAAAATTAATTTGTTCATAAGTTATTTAATTTAATTGTTATTATTATTATCCGATTTTAATCGTATTTAGTTTGTAATTAATCTAGTAGAGCCATATAAGCTTCAGGGTTATTTTGCCTGAACCACTTAATACCTTTGTTATAATCATCTATCATCTTGTCGTTAACTCTGTTAGATGATCTTTCAAATAACATAGCGCAACCCATTAAAAAGTCATACATACTTAGCTCTACATTGTTTAATTCATACACCTCTCCACTGAAAGGGTTTTTAACTGATTCACCTGTCTTATATAAAGATCCGTTGAACCAGTTTGGTAATTTTTGTTTTGTTTCTGTCATAATTAACTTAATATATTATTTACTTCATTTATAAATTCTTCTTCTGTCTTAGGATCATCATACACATAACCTTCATTTTTTAGGTCGTCTATGACTTCTTCTTCGAATCTTTCAGCTAGATACTCGAATAACTGTACGATAGCGTCGTCAATAAATTGCTGGTAAAGATCATCTACATATATAATTTCAGGATTATCTTCGTCACCGTTAGAATATCTGATATGTTCTTCAAGAGCATCACCTAATTGGCTGTCGTAATAGTATACGTTTTCGTTTACACTTATAGAGCTAGCGTTATACGTAGCTATAAATACTGAGTAGCCATCAGCTGTTGATTCTTCGTATACATAAAAATCTGCATTACTCGACCATTGATCTGTAAATTCTACGTTAAAATGATTTAACACTGATTCTTTAGCTAGCTCTTCGTCGTTAGCTTGCTTTTCACCGAAGCCTTTAGCCTCTAGTCTTTCGTTAATTAGTTCGTCTGTGATTAGTTTTTTACTCATATTATTGTTTTTCTATTAATTCTGTAATGTAATTCCATACTTGTAGTTCTTTTTTATAACCTTCTAGTATGCTTTCTGCTTCTTCATATGTAATACCGCCGATATTACCATTTTTTAAGTCTTGCTTTCCTTTTTCAATATCTAAACCTATTGTTGTGACTTTAGCAAAAGCTTTATTGCTTGCTCTATTCTTAATATCTGCAAGCGTCCATTCGCACATAACCATTATGCTACGTTGTTTTCAAGTTCGAATACATCTTCACCGTAACGCCAGTTGAAAGAGTCTCTGTCAAGATATTCCATATCGGAAAATACAAAGATGTTTAACACTTGACGAACAGTTAAGTCATCGTAGTAAAAGATTTGAGTAAGCAAGAACTCAATATCATTAGTCATACTAGGATATCTTAGTTTGTTGTCTTCCAAGCCTTTTTTAAACTCGGGCTTTAGCCGAGATAGTAAATTTGATCTCATATATTTATTGTTTTAAAGTTCGTAGCCAAAGTCAATCATTACTTCTTTAAGATATACGATCTCTTGACACGCTTCTAACATGTCTTTAAAGTAAGAATTTTCCGTCATTTCGTCTAACTCTGCTTGTAGTTCTCCGTCTTCAAGTGCAGAGCTTAAGTCAGCTTGAAATTGCTGTAATTGTTGATGTAAGTATTTCATAGTTATAATTTTTTATTTGTTACATTAATATTATCCATTAGTCATCGTATTGTGTTTGTAATTCTAGTTCTTCGTTAATACTCTGAGCTATTTCATAGAAATTAACTTCAGATATAAAAGCTCTAGCGTAATCTTCAACTAAATGAGATCCGTTACCAAGCTCATATTGACTAAACACTACATCTTCTACTATTTCTTTTATCGTCGCTGCACACATTTGAGTTTCAAATTCTATGCCGTCAATAATTTCTAGGTTTATACGCCACGTAGCGTAGTTAGTCCATCCGTTGTAATCAGTCTTCATGCTCTTCTAGTATTTGCTCGATGTCATATTCGAGGTTAGTAATGTCTCGCGCTAGATCTAAAAACTCTTCAAGCGCTCTGATTTCATAATTAGAAAGCTCATCTGTCTCTCCGTCTTCGATCGCGTTAATGCAATCTCTCATGTCTCTGACGGTGTTTTCAAACCGACAATAACTCATATTTGGCATAATTATATTTTAAAATTAGTAATATCTTAACAGTAGGCATTGCGACTCGGTAACGCTGCACCCTTCTTGTCCAGGCTTGGTACCTACTGTTAATTAGTGGAGGTGGACAGATTCGAACTGTCTTCCGCAATAGTTCCATATAGGCTTTCTATCACGTCAATACCAGGTCACCCCCGTGTGTGCAGTCATTTCCTAAGCGCGATGCACCACTGTCGCTAAACCGGCGCGCGTCTTTGTTATTTATTCGCTGCACATTTGTAACTAGTGAGGGAATCAAACCCTCATACCCGTCGGTAGCCCGAGTCGCGAAGCCTGTCTTGCGTCTCTAACCTGACCTAGTTTCCGCTAGAGTCGGCCTCTGAGATTATGTATGAGTTAGTGGGCTACTGTCGCAGCAGATTTACACGCTAACTTCCAATAATCTGATTAGACCACTCGTCTAGCTACTTTCGCCGCCAAGCTCTGTGCACTGATGCACTTACTTCTTGACTGACGATTTGTATTGTATTGCCTGTCTTGTGCTCGATAATAGGTACATACGAATATGTTTGAGTTGTCGAGTGCTCAACACACGTTTTATAACCTAATTCCAACCTCACAGGGTGTACTTCATTTCCACATTTACAATACATAGTTTATTATTTTTATTTGTTACATATATATTATCCAGAGATAATCGTATTTTGTTTGTAATTATCAACATCTACAAGATCCACTTGTTCTAGTAATTTTATTACAGTTTGGTAAACAGTGTAATCTCTTAGATTATAATAGTCATCACCGTTTAAATCATAGTCCGCTATGGCCCATTCCACCTGTTCTTTCAGGGTTTCTAGTATAACATCAGCTTGATACTGAGCTATCTCATCTATTTCGTTCATTTTACTCATAAAATCTGTCTTTCATATTTAATAAGGCTATTTTATAGCCAAGGTTTTTTGCCATTTGCATTAATAAGAAGTCATTACTTCCGTTGTTAGCTTTTGAAAAGTCTTCAAGATAATCTTCCGTAGGCGTAGCTACAATACCTCGATCTAACATTTTTAATTCGCTTTCTACAAAGTCTTTTATTTTTTCTGTCATATTATTTAAATTTATTTGCTACTTCGTATATTTCGTCTTTGTCGTCGCTATCTAAGTTTTCAGTGTGATTAGCGTAGTATTTCAGTACATAGTTTACAAAAGCGCAGTCGTTTTCTGTTAGTTTTATATTTCTCATTTTACATTTTTCTTTACCCAGTTAATAATATATTGTAACCTGTCGATCTCGCTTGGTATCAGTATACGCTTGTAGTTCATTACAACTCTGTCAGTATAGCCTTTACCATGCCAATAACCTGTCCAATATTCGTTTTTGACTTCAATTCTTTTGTTTATTTGATATAGTCTATCGTGGTGAGAGTTGTCAATTCTTACATAACCTGATTGATATGACTTGATTTTGCGCCCGTCATTTAATAAGAACGTAGATGTTCCGTTGTTGTTTACTTCTATTAGTTTCATAGTTTTATAGTTTTATAGTTTACTTTATAATCATTCCATCGAGCAGTGTAAGCGAACGACTTGCCTTTAGCGAAAGAGCTTTTCTGCTTTGTAACCACAGCGTTCCACTCTTTATCAGTCAGTCCGCTACACACCTCGTGTTGGTGCTTGAGTCTATGCCCTCTTGCACGATTTCTTCTCGCGTCTATCATAGCTTGACACGCTTCCTTCATATTTTTAGGACTAGACATAAGACCAGATTGAAGGGTTATACTCGACAAAAGTTAGACCTTTGTAGTTGAACCACTCAGTGATACCTTCTTGATCTTTGTCTTCGTCATAAATAAATGCGAATCTTTTTGGTAATTCGCCGACTGGATAGCCTTTGTAAGTTTGGCCATTTAACTTGATAGTTGTCGAGTTAATAAATTTAATTTCTTGCATAGTATATTATTTATTTGTTACAGTATTATTATCCAAAGATAATCGTATTTTGTTTGTATTATGTGTACATTTCTTGTTGCCACTTTGGTATTTCAGAGTTATATCTCATCGCCCAATCACGCTCGATCGCTTCGATCTCTGTTAATTTAATCTTATGGTGACTAAATTTACGCTTAGTTTTCTTAATCTTCATAAGTGAAAAGTCTTTCGTCGTCAAGAATATTGATATTATATCCGAGCATTGTACCGTCATCTGTTCGTAGAATATAAGATTCTACTATAGATTCTCGCCATTCGTTTACTTGATTGACTTGATTTTGTTTCCATATTACACCGATTTGAAAAGTGCATAGTCCTATCATTGTAGTAAATACTACGTTTCTTAAATTATTTTTCATAGTTAATTTATTGTTTTATCTGAGTGATACATCCACTCAATGTTATTTAAGTTAAAGCCATAATCTACAATTATTTCTTCTAATTGCTCTGTTTGTAAGTTAGAATCTACAGAGTATTGATATACTTTTGCTTCTTCAAAGTCTAGTATTGTTATATATTTCATAGTTAATCGCCTTTATAGGTTAATGTTTCATAGAATTCACCAGCCGCTTTAGTATTTGATTCTTCAAGCGACTTGTAATAGTCTTCGTTTTTTAGTTGGTCATCTCGCCACTGATTTACTTCATCGAGCGAACCGAACTTGGTAGTGTATCGTATAGTACATTTGTAAGTTTCACGCTCTGGAAAATGTGGGTTATAGTGTTTAATTATTCGCATAGTTATTTAGTTTAGTAGAAATCGTAGTAGATATCTAGTACATTAGATTTTTGCTCGTCAGTTAATTTAGTGTAATGCTTGTCGTATAATCGCCAAGATATTTTTAGTAGTGTGTAAGATTTAGTGCACATAGTATTTAATTTTATTAGTTATTATTAGTTTATTATATTATCCAAAGATAATCGTATTTTGTTTGTAGTTGAAGTAGTGAGAATCGAACTCACATTAACCATTACTTCAGATTTCTATCCAGTTTGAGTGCCCACTTCATGGTTCGGATAGTCACCATTTTGAATTACCACTTAGTTTCATTCGGAGCGAAACCGACTTCTACATAGTTAGATAATTTAAAGTTACTGATTTTGAATACAATAGTGTGTATGAATTTTCTCATATAAGTTATTTTTATAGGTGTAT
>WLWI01003654.1_pt1 | contig 13183 bp, 14 predicted proteins | sample 6701501 | NCBI WGS metagenome assembly WLWI01 (sample SAMN12718690, study PRJNA515312) | sponge metagenome | isolation source: marine sponge | host: Mycale hentscheli | place: New Zealand: South Island, Marlborough, Capsize Point | collected 2014-11-01
GGGGCATTACCCATAATAACTTATGATTATATGCCAAAAAATGACTAGCATTTTCTGGAATTTACACGAGACGAAACAAAAATTTCTATCATAGACACTTTAATTTGCATAACAGTTTGATGCCTCTCTCAGTACCTAGGAGCTACCGTTTTCAAGATCCATTTGACAAAGTGAGTACTATAACCCTCTTGTGCATGTGTCCTGAGGGTTAACAAGCTAATTTATATCATATCAAGTATGCAACTTATCTAATCAGAATTGCAAAAGCCTTCTATTTTAATCAATAAAATAAAAAAAAAAGTGTGTCAGACAGACACGCTACCCAAAAAGCTATCACCTGATTGCCATAATAATTGCCATTATTGACAGCATCTAAGATGGTGTCATTGTTGCGAATAAGTATTAAGATGACGTAGTTCAGCAGGACCAATGTTTCCATGGCATTCTGGAAATGCATCCGGTAAGGATTGAAGAAGACATGAATACCAAAGGAAGCAATGACCACATATGCAGATGCCACCTGTACAGTACCACACATACATATATAGAGGGCATTGTTAATAGCATGATCTAGTACATTTATTCACTCACAGATCTTCCTGGTAGAGCAACCATGATAGAGACAAGTAAAAGTCTCCGTAAGAGTTCCCACACTGCATACAGCCGTGCTTCTAGACAGTCTCTGTAACCCTCACCAAGAGCTGCCGCCATCCATTTTATCGTTCTGTATTTAATCTAATAATATTATATAACAACATAAACATTGTTAGAAAAAATTAGTGAGATCAAAAATCAAAAGTGAGTGGGTGATGGGGAGGGGAAGAAGTGGGAAGAGGCAAAATGCACTCCTAACATATGCACAAACATACATATGCACACCACCACGCACCATAAGCACACACGTACACACACATATGCACACCATGCATCATAAGCACACACATACACACACATACGCACACCACGCACCATAAGCACACACATACACACACATATGCACACCACACACCATAAGCACACACATACACACACATATGCACACCACTCACCATAAGCACACACGTATACACACATACGCACACCACGCCCCATAAGCACACATGTACACCCCATAAGCACACACGTACACACACATACGCACACCACTCACCATAAGCACACACGTACACACACATATGTACACCTAGTCTACACTGTATAACTTTTGTTCTTTGTGGTATTGAATGAAGTGTCATTGGTGAAATACATGTTGGATCTATGTCCACCATACGGTAGCTCCACTGCTAGATTAAGTGTTATGTTAGCTGTAGCTCTCACATGTGGCCATAACAGAGTGAGGAGCAATGCTTACCAGACTATCTCACTCAGTAACAGCAACACTTACGATGCCGATAAGCACTTGCCAAGGAGGTACATGGAGGGGAAAAAACATAAAAACCTTGACTCTACATCCCATCACAGTCTGTGCCGTATTGTTAACAACTGACAAAGAACAAAGGATAACTTTTAACCATGACAACTATAAATATAACAGGATGTCATCAGTTAGCAAATATTTTTTAATGATTTTAGAATGAAAATGACTAGCTAATTTTTTTTATCTAGTTACACTTTTACTAGCCATAGTACTTTAAATTTCATTAACAGGACCATTTTACTGCAGAACTATATCAAAGTGTATTCAAGACAAAAGTGAGACACAAATGAATACAAATGTCTTCCTTGTCATAAAAAATGTCTATTCTACTACTGTGCAATTCATTGCTTCTTACATTATCCTTCATGTAATTGGTGACGATTATGAAGATTAAAATGGCGGGAATGAGGAGTACCAGTGCAATGAGCACCAGTATAGCTATCACACTGAGAACTATGTGGACTGGATGGTGGAAACACTCCACCTCACCATTGAAATACCAACGCTACAGCACAACAACAACAACAACAAAAAAACAAACACCAACAACAGACATAAATCATAGAGAAGTTACACTTATCATTATAATAACACTAACCAGAGCTTCTTCACGTCCGGTGGCACTGGGTGTAGAGCGACACTTGAGTATGGCAGCGCACGTGTGCAGCAGAGGAGCGTAGAACAGGAGTAGGAGGAACCACACCACATGCCACACGTAGTGACGCCCAGCACGACCGATACGAGATCTGTATGCACGTACACACCCATGCACTTTAGAATTAGTCATAAAGAATAGATGTTTAGCGTAGCTGTGACATTGTTGCATTGCCATCCTCTAGCTTTGAAGGAACAGGAATTTCATTCATACTCACTAGTATAGTTAGTACACATGTATGTAAACCATACCACACAATACTGGACAAGCTTCATTTGTACTAGAATTATAAAATACGAATTATGATGACATATTCATTTCTAGAAGTACCAGCAACCTTAATATCTCAACTCTAAAGAGTAATAAATTATCATTCTTACCATTTAAAATATCGGTAACTCAAAACTTATAGAAATTGAAAATATTTTCAATTGTATGGATGGTTTTAGGTCCATTATTAGTGGATCAGGCAGGGCTTTTTTTCTCCATCCAGAACAACTAAATTAGATAATTAGATTAATCCAAAATTTCGGGGGAACATTATAACATTCAAAATGGCTGAATGCACATTCAATTTAAGTTGAGTTCAGTATTGACGGATAACAACCATCACAACCTCTAATGATAATGGGTGCAGTGTGGCATTTAAAATAGGATTATTACTATATAATTTGGTAACAATGTCTAACATGCACTTCAACCAGTGTAAACATACATGTATATTCAAATATAAACAGATGTATTGTATGACCTGACTTTGCCACATAATGTCTGAAACACACACATTAATACATATACACACACATACACACAGCACGCACACACACACACACACACACTACACACACCTGTCTGCATATACTCCTATGGTAACTGCTAGACATAGTATAAATGTGATAGAAGGAGGAATGAACTTGAGCCCAAATGTAGTGAGTGCATCTGTTCCGGGAGACAGACAAAAGTCGTATGGAAAGTATAGACTAAGGACACTGGACGAATACAGCATCTATAATAAAGTAACATATAACATAAAATATATCTGTAATACTGAAACTGAAATATTTTAAATTAATTTGATCATAATACAAACGTAAAAGTTATAATGTAGTGAATTAAAGACTCACGTATTGCCTGACATTCCAGAATGAAGCTGGAAAACTCTCAGTGACGTAATATACAGTTTGTATGTAAAAGAGGAGACCCTTCAAGGAGTGTGGAAAATGGAAGTCCAGCTTCATAATGGTGAAGAAGATCACTCCCAATACTAAGAGATCTGCTATAACTATATTTGAAAGGAAATGGGAATGGAGTTTTAGGAGATATGGTAGCCGACAGTTTGTGCTTAAATTTGTTTGCTTACCTAAGAGTGCAATGGAGTAGTAGTTGTTCGTCCGGCACTCACGACAGTTGGTCCTCAGCACGCCCACAGCTGTTCCATTCACACACTCACCACACAGGATCCCTACAACAGTTTCATACAAGCTAATCAAACACACAGTCTTCTATCAGTATAATAAAAATTGTATTTAGTCTTCATATGTATGTGTGTATATATATGTGTGTGGCAGAGTTATGTGCAAATCATTTCAAAACTTCTGAAATGATTTGCACAGAACTGTTTGTTTTGTCAAATGCATCAAAATTAAAGTAAGTAAACATGAATAAGTGAATAAATAGGCAAATAAGTAATTAATTCAAATAATTTTTTTAATAATTAAGTGAGTAAATAAATAGGCAAGTAAATAAATAATTAGATAGTTAATTAAATAAATAATTAATTAAGTAAATATTTATTTTTTTAAAAGCACATAAATAGCTAATCAAATAACTGGCGTTTTATGGTCAGAGAGTGCAGTACCCCATTACCTTGTCTACTAGGATGACACTGTTCATTGATGTCACTACCAAGGGTATAGACAGTCTCACACAAGCTTGGAGACTTCCCACGCTCTCGACACTGGCAATACGTAATTGGGCACAGTGTGACGTCCAAGTGTGGATCAGAGGTCAAATGTGGCCCCACCCATGTGCCGTCCTTCAGTACCACCTCCTCATTGTGACAGGTCAAAATGTACTGGCCTCCATCAGCACAGTCACACGTGTAAATACCATTTACCAGAGTCAGCTTATGGCCTGGTCGGCAAGGAGACAGTGTCATGTTGAAGGTGAGCGTGTTCTATAAACGAAATCATATAAATTTTACTGATGTGGTTAGGATATAAAAACAGCTTGACCTATCGAGTAAAGTTTAAGGTACTTAACTTTTATTAAAAGAAGAAAAAGATAAAATAATTAAAGAGGCCAAAGAAAAGCTATTAATAATAAGAAAATGAGCATTATCTCAACAATCACACACACACACACACACACACACATCACACACACACATACACACACACATGCACACTCACTGGATTCAGGAAGTTGAAAGGTACATCAATAACAATGGGTACAGTGGTTTCCTCCACAGCAGACAGCTCTGAGAAATTATCAGAACCACTGTAACCAAAGGTCAGGTTGGCCCTGCCCAGGGCTGGATCCACAGGTAGTCTGGATGGGTCAAATTCAATCTTAGTCATTGACACCTGCAGCATGAAAAACAATTTAACTTTAAACATGTACAGCTCATGTGACATGATAGTTTGCTATTCCTTTTGTTGAGATAATACATAAACATATTAATTAATAGTTGTAATTTGAACAAACAAAACAAATACATGAGCATACATTATAGCACTTATAGGGGAAAAAAGCAATTAATAGCTAATATTATGAGGGGTTGACTGGTGCACAAGTGGTGAGCAAACTAGCCACACTATTTTAGTGTTAGCAATAAAATGTATTGGTGTACTTTATTCTCTAAAGCTCAAAAAGAAAGAGCTCATTATGAGCTACTTAGCCCTTAGCACAAGCTCTACTACATGTTGTTAGGCAGTTGACAAAATAAGCAAAGGCAGCCTGCCCGAGCTAGTATGAATAACAAGTTTATTACTCAGATTGTTGAATACACTTTTACCAGCTGACATTAGGTGTGCATGTGAAAAAGAGGTCCAACATACCATACTGAAATCTCAATTCAGGTACACCAAAGAATTTTTTGCGTACTTCGCTGATAATAATAATAATAATAATAATAATAATAGCTAATAATAATAATAATAATAATAATAGCTAATAATAATAGTAATAATAATAGTCACTAATAATAACAATAATAATAATAATAATAATAGCTACTAATAATAACAATAATAATAATAATAATAATAATAGTAATAATAATAGCTACTAATAATAACAATAATAATAATAATAATAATAATAATAATAATAATAGGTAGTTTGTAAGCTATGATATCAGACTATTTAACAAATTACCTCATCAGAATTTTCCTGTGTGGTTGCCTGGCCGAAGGCACCATTATTGACGATAAATCGACCATCTGAGACTCGAGCAATAAAAGAGGTGGGGTTATTAAATTGATCTCGCCCATTTATGTCTATGGTTGTGACCTCACCAGGACGAAGCTTCAGCTGCACAACAATGTCGTAAGTGGAAAATGACAATGGCTCAAGAAAAATACAGAATGATATAAGTTGTAATAGCTATACAATCCAGAAATAGTTGCATTCATGCTCAAGTATTATAAGAGACTCTTTTCCTGGCAATTGTGGACATCACATGACTTACTAATGGTGTCACTCACTGACTACTATAGTCGGTACTTATTTGCTGATAAACATAATAAGAAGGGAAGAAATTCTCTCCTAGCACCAAATTGGGAGTAAAATAAAAAAAGCAAGAGAATGTTAAGTTTGTGGTTTTCCACAAAATCTTTATGTATCTCTAAGAAAACAGTAAATCATTTCTATTGCCTAATCATTCTAGTATATAACAATGGAAACAGGAAAGCTGGAAATGTAATGGAACTGAGCAAGAACCAAGTTACTACAGAACCACCAGTAAGACAGATACTGTGTCAGGTGACCATAAATTAATGTGTTCTCATTCTTATAATAACTCATTTCAAACTTCTTCTACCACTTACATAATCAGAGTCAACAGATGATACAATCTGGAATGTCTGTGTCTGGAAGTAGAAGAGCTCACTGTTCTCATTTTCTTTCTTCTGATTGGTCGCTAGATTTGTGCTGTCACTGGAAACAATTTAATTGACAATAACTTGTTAACTCTACAGCTCATTAATTCACAATGAATACCTCGAGTACAAATAACAGTACCAATATTTAGTCATCATGATAGTCTTCTTTTGGTAATAAAATTTTAGACCAAAAAGCATTTTATACAATAATTCTCTTTAAACAGATAATTGTAATCCTCTAGTCTCCACTCACTAGTCAAACACTGGCCATTTGGGAAAGAACAACACTGAGAACTTGGCACTGACTTCATTGGTGAATGTCACATTAGTATGGACAGTCTGGTACCAAGAGCAATGATGCAAGTGCGAGGCAAGAACTGCTGGAGCTACCTCAGCCTTGTTGCCAGAAAAACGAATGGTAACCTGTTTATGCACAAATGAAAATAAAGGGACTACAGATACCAAATTTTAGGAAAGGAAATATGTATACACTATGGATTTAACTTGTAGTTTTATACAATTTATACAGAATAATTGTCTCCACTATCCAATTTCATATTTAAATTACTTATAATATCATTCATTATGACAGCTACTCAAACCATTAACTGTATATTAAATTACAATTGAATTATTCAAGCTCTTCCAGCAATAATTTGTAACTGGCAAAATATAAACCACATTGTACTAACCCACTGTTTTTCCCCAACTCAAAATCTTTTTTTTAATTCATCAGTCCTATGAAATGGCTATCAAAACACCCACCAAATAAAGTATACCGGTTTATAACTTGGCTACATTATTCAATGAAAGTACGACGGATTGTTATGTGGACAGACAGATAAAACATTCAGCTACTAATAGTCCCACTATTCTAGCTGCTTACATTTCTCCAGTCCTTTGGAGGCAATGGATCTTCATAGACTAGGAAACACTGTGGGTTAAAGATGAGCTGGGAGAATACTGGAGAAGATCGTTGAACATCTACCACAATGGCCGCACCAGAACTTTGTGTGTATACACAAAGAAAAATACAATACAACATTATATACATGTATTAGTGATGTGCTTCAGCACAAATGGCAAGTGAACTAGAAGCAGCCATTTAATAATGTAGTTTCCCTACAGTAAATCTCTTCTCCCTGTTTTTTACAATGGACATTGATTCCTTATGAAATTGTTGAAATCTAATTTTGTTCCCCGCTCTGTAAAACAATTCACTTTTTCCAGCTATATAACACAATATTTTATCTCCTACAGAATTCATTATGGCCATTTTTGCACTACTAGGAGTCTTCCCATTTAGTTATTTGCCACACCTACTTTTAAATGTTTGAAGAAAATGGAAGTTATGAAGGCCACAAAAGATGGATTCAGTTTTTTTTTAAGCTTGTGCTGTTTGCTTTGTAGCTATGTCCAAGTAGCTATATTAGCTATGCAATATAGATAACTTCAATTTAACACTGTTATTTATTTGACATGAACATACTGATTGTTATAAAAATTATTTTATTTGTAATATAATAAAATAATAGCTTGTACTGACTTTTTTGGTGTGATTACAGTGGCATTTGAATTTATTAGATACACAGAACATTGAATTAAACTCTTTGGTTTATTTAATAGAAAAACACTATATTGTAACGAGTGGGTGTGGTTAAGTGGGTGTGGTTATAATGGCCGCACCAATACAATCTGGCTTCCTACTCCCCTGCGCCATTTGTGCTCAAGCACATAACTAGTAATAAATGTACATACAGTATTATGTATATAATTGGCGAGCGAGCGTAGCAAGCGAGACACTTACAGGGGTAACACAATCGAAAATCGAGGATGTTCATTTATTTATTTATTTATTTGTATATATGTATGGACGTATGTATGTCATTTTGTACTTTGACCCTCGCGTTTTTGTGTTAGTTATGTGGTCGACCCCGTCCAAAACTAAACAGAATCCTCTGGTTTATCGATCAGTACCCGTATCACCCTAGAAATTGAATTGTTTACCGTTTTGAATTCTTTTGCGGGTGCAGTTCAAACTTGAAAACTTAAGGGACTTCCATTTCTATTCGAGTTAGTGGTGGTGGTGAGTCAATGCGCTCTTTGTCATGGTTATAAGCCGTGCGCAACAGTATTTACTTGAAAATACATTGTCCACTAGACTACTGCGAAGGTAAGTCGTAGGTGCATGTCCAGTTGTGTCAAAGCATTGTGTGTTACAGCCACTATTTAGCTAAAGAATATCACAAAGAAAACTTTTAAATAACGTGTATTGTTTTGTTGCTGTTTTTTTCCTTCCAAGCAGTTGCAGAGAGTTGTTACTATGGCACTGAAATCCCTTTACCCTGTATGCTAAATTTAAAAACTGGACCTTATTTTCAGTAGCTTCAGTGTTAGAAGTCAAAATCATTCATATAAAAATAGTATAGTCTTTAGGCTCGCTCGCCATTTGTGCTCAAGCACATCACTAGTAATATTACAACTTATAACTATAATTTCTATAAGCATTAGAGCTAGGCCACTGCACTTACTCTCCAGTGTTACTGATGAAGTTGAGAGAAGTCCCAGGCTTTATTTTGACTTGTCCAAAAGCCTGAATGAACAGAGCGCCTCCTTCCACATTTGGAGGTACAGTGTTCTCTATAAAGCTTAAGTTGCCATGTACCTCCACTAGAGATCCCACCAGCTATATACACAAACACATATAAGCACACACACTAACACACACACATAGTATGCTTTATCTTATATTGTACCAATAAGTGCCATATGAGTAATACGTGTAACAGTATTATAAGCAGTTATAGTACAGTTCATATCCACCTTCACTGATAGTGCAAGAGATATTTTGAAAAAGCATTTAGCTACACATGAAAGTTTTTAAGTGTCAGTATTTTTACTTTTACATAAGGCTTTAACCACAGAGCATCTAAGTAAAGGACTTACATTCCTTTTGAACTGGTACAATGTACCAATGCCACCAGACACTTTCCCAGCATAGTGTAGGTAAAGGGTCTGGCTACATGAAACTAAGTTAAGAGTATATAAATACTTGAGTTTACAAATAATAGCTATTGACTCCAAACATTGCATATTCTATAATAATTAAGCTGTTGCTGCTTCAAATATAGTGTTTCATGAATGATTAACTATCATATTTATATACCGCTTTTCTGTCCATTTTGAACCCTCTAATTAAACTCTGGCTCTGTGGGCTTGTGTGCACAAGTGCCTGAGATCTGGGTGGCTTTGAACTCTACTAACGCCACCAGACCCTTCCCAGCGTAGCAGTAGGTAGACTACTCTTAAATTTGATTGTTTATGAACAATCACAAATTTCAGTATTCTTCAACATAATAGCGATTCATTCCATTTAATATTTTCTTTATTGTAATTATTTTGCGTGTGAATAATTATGATTCCATTGATTCCATGATTATTTACTCAAGCTTTCAATTCACCCACACAATGATCTTTGGAGCCAACTAAATGGATTACATCTCATAGTATTGACACAAAATACACAAGCAAGACAGAAATAGTTAGTACTTACTCTTAGAGCTGGGCCAATATTTTTTGAGAAGATAATGTTTCCAAAGAAGTTCACACTGCTGAATCCAATTCCAAATGTGCCACCCACAGCCTCGTTGCCATGAAACTCACTATGTGAAGCACAAATCATGCATACACATGCTTACTTACATGGCTGTAATTTATCTAGAAAGTATTATGTATCATAAAATAAATAAATGTTGTGCATATGAGACAACTGTACCAAGTGAGAATTTAAATTGAATGGTTTTGCATTATGGGATGTAATTTTCTTCACCCATTACAAGCATTTTTATGCTGAACTTGAGATCTATGCTAAAGTTAGTAAACTGATTGACTAAGTCACATGATAATGCAGAGACTATCACCTTCATGTGAAAGAGTATTGTATAGCACTGCCTCTCTGTCTATCAGTCTGTCTGCTGTATCCCCGCCTATTTGTCTCTGTCTGTCTGTCTATCTGCCTACCTGACTGTCTGTCTGTGTGTCTGTCTGTCTGTCTGTCTGTCTGTCCGTCTGTCTGTGTGTCTGTCTGTCTGTCTGTGTGTCTGTCTGTGTGTGTGTCGCTGTCTCTCTGTCTATCTGTCTGTCTGCCTGCCTGTCTGTCTGTCTCTCTGTCTGTCTGTCTGTCTCTCTGTCTGTCTGTCTGTCTCTCTGAAGTTTGGGGGAGAAATTTTTGTCGCATGTAAGTCCTTAATTAAAAGTATAAGGCATAAGTATAGACAATGTCCCCACAAGCCATCATTACCGTATGACACTTCTTATAGATCACTTTTTTTTTTTTCAAAGCCAGTAACTTGACATCAAAATAATCATGTAATATCCCAGAAAGTAGTAATTGCAAATTATCATATATCGAGGGTTGTAAGTACATTCCTGTAGGATTGAAACTAGATCCACTCTTTAAGTTTGTGTCCCACCCATTCATGCTCCATTGTACTCTTTTACAAAAGTTTCAGTAACTGATTATAAAATAATGTATTGAAGTAAGTGGTTATTCGTAGCAATACTCATGGTTACAAAAGTGTTTGGTTAGTGATTAACAATAACACTAACTACACATTAGCTGTTTATTTAGTTTAAAATAAACTTTGAAACTAGTATCATTATAATTATTAGTTGCTATACCATTTCCTACTATGTTGACCAAACGGGAGTTAACATTTACAATTACTAGCTATATATATATATATATATATATGTAAGTGCACACACAGATTCAGCATGTATAAATCATATCAGAATTTCAACTGCACCGAATGAGCAACTGAAAGACACTCAGTCAATACTATGCCACACCTCACTGGTATATTTATACTGTTGGTTATTCAAATTTATTGCACTATAGGCAAAGAATCATAAAAAAGAAGGAAGTATGCTGCATTAAAATATAATTAAAAATTCTATTAAATTATAGAAGCAAATAGTACATATAAGGAAGAAATAATAGTATCTGCTTTCTCTAAAAGGAACTGTTGTACAACGCTTTACAACACGTCCTAATATAGCCTGGCTTTGAGGACATCATAAACAATGACATGTACAACACAGTATAATTTACTACTTTTATAGCTTACCAATTTGTGAAGTTGTAGTAAAATCTCTCTTGTCTGCTTTGTACATAAGAGAAGGTCTGTAGCATAATGGCAGCTCCACCTGCTGAGGCTTGGTTGTTCACAAACTGAGTGTTGGATAAGGCCACCTCATTTCCTTTACCTTGACTGTAAATCTATAGGATACACAAGCTAAATCTATAAATAGATAAACTAGTACTTGCATATAATCTTTAATTACATATTGAAACAAACACACCACTTTGACTTTAGACTTAGTAATGTGGAGCCATGTTAACTTTGATATTCAAAACATAGTCTCTTTTGGGACTTCATTTCAAAAATAATATGCTGATGGGAATTTAGAATACCTATGTATTCATTGGCTTGCTCACTGATGGCTGCTGCTATTCAATTCAATGTGTAAGACTTTTTTCTAGACTCACTTCAATAACTGCCAATCCTGCTCCATTACTAGCCAGGTTTCTCTCAAAGTAGCAGTCATCCAATTCAATTAGAACTGGACGCTCACTATTTTGATTCTTCAATAACAGAGAATAAATTAAGCCTCCTCCAAAGCCATCCACACCACCGAAGTTGCCGATGAACCGACAGCTATCCACCTTAAAAACATGGTATGTGCCTTCTCCAGATATCAAAGCATACAGGCCTCCTCCGTAAGCCTGTGCACTGTTGTCTAAGAAATCAGAATCCTCTACATGTATATGAACGTTGGAATGTGTGCCTTGAATAATGACGGACAGCCCCCCACCGCGCCCAGAATAGGTGAAGTTGGCTAGAGCCTGATTGAGTTCGTCAGAATCTACAATGAGGACCGAGTTGTTGATAAACATGCACTCCATAACATCTAGTGTAGGATACTTAATGATGTCTAATCCCTCGTAGTTGTAAGCCACTGACACAGCTCCGCCATTGGCCCTATACTGAGCATTGGAATCTTCAGATCTGCACTCAGTGAAGTTGCATCCCTTCAAAGTTACGTGGTCTACATCAAAGATGTCAAGCACCGATGATGTGAAGCCTCTGAAATGCAAGTGACAACATGTGATTGATTTAGCTACATGCTTTCACACAGCAGCTAACTGTGGTAAATAATATATGTGATAGCTATTTTGTAAGTAACGTAAAAAGGAAAGCTGAAAACGATCAAGTCAAAACTTACTGAAAAGTTGAGTTGATGATTGTAACATTGTGCATGTAGTTAAACTGCAAACGCTTTGAACAATTACTGAAGGAAAGAGACTGCATCTCTACAAACATGTTGGGCCTCCTTGGACTGCCATTAAAAGACATCATAATGTGCCCCTTACTGCCACATTCAGTGCCTTCAGCCTGGCTGCATGCTATGGAGACACCACCAAAGGGTGCAGTGAGCACCAGACTGTAGGAGAGCTGTATCTGGGACAAAGAAGAGAACCAGTACTCTCCAGGCATGAACTGGAGTTCCAGGCAATCCTTATCACCAATGACAAAATTGAAGGCTGGCAAGATACTGTGTAGCTTCATACAATCTGGGTCAGTTGAGATATCTAGAGCAGGGGAGCTCTGCAGACAACTATCTGTGCAATAAAGATCATTGAAACTGCTTCTGCTTCCTTGGTGACCAAAATCATTCGAATTTACTTGAAAACGATAAGAACAATTGTATTGTCCACTGCTAAAATTACATAGCAAAATTAACAGAATAGCGAAAGCTAAGACTCCATTCCACGCACTACGCATCCACACACTACTAATCCCTACATTCATTTTTTACAACCAACACGTAGCTGACCGTGTCCCCGCTCAACTAATAACCGTGTATACTGTCATCAATGCGCGATTTATCTACAGTGAGCATGCTCTTCACAACAATTGACCCTGTACCAACTTCATAGCTACA
>WLWI01003655.1_pt1 | contig 13181 bp, 9 predicted proteins | sample 6701501 | NCBI WGS metagenome assembly WLWI01 (sample SAMN12718690, study PRJNA515312) | sponge metagenome | isolation source: marine sponge | host: Mycale hentscheli | place: New Zealand: South Island, Marlborough, Capsize Point | collected 2014-11-01
ATAAGTTTTGTAATACAGTGTTTGCTGGGGAGAGGATGCTGTCCTTTTTCTGAAGGTCAACACATGTAATGGCCATTCCTGAACATAACACACAACTCAAATGGCCTCACAGCTCACTCGGGCAACACAGCACCACAGCACCTGTTATATATTTCTGGCCAATACCTCCGAGATCAAAATGGCTCTGTTGCCATTAGTTACTTCATATATTTCACTCGCACCTTTACCATTATGTTAAAATTGTATTAAATTTATTTTTAAATGGAATGCCAAAATAATGTGTACGACACTGGGGGTGTTTGAGGCACGACACTGGGGATGTTTGAGGCACAAATTACTAATTAAAAATACATGACAATGACAACAAACAAAACTATATATAATCAACAGAAATGAATAGAAAAAATTTCCCTGTGCTTAGGACTGATGTTCTATAATTAGAATGATGAGTATCATCATATGATGAAATGATTGAAGTTGAATTAACAAAAAGACCAAAGAAAAAACAACAACACTAGACAAATGTCAGGACTAAGCAGAGAACAAATACATTCAGTTTGAAAACAATACAGTTTGATTAGAGGAAGAGTTCAGTAATGGATACAGCAGTATATAAAAAAATTATATAAAAGTGTAATTCAGCAAGAAAGGTTGAGCGTTTATTAGTTGTGTGCAGTCATGTGTGTGTGTGAATCCCTCCTCCTCCTCCGCCTTTTCTTTAATCCTTTAAGAGCCCCCGGAGATAGTTCAGTAATACCCCCCAGGGTGTGTAGCAATAGCAGTCGAATGGATGTAGCCATTGTGATCAGTAGAAGTCTACAAAAAGAGAAGACAAATTGTATCACACACATACATACGCATGACAAGTATTGTGTATTTATGAGTGAAGAGAAAGTAACAGAGCCAAGGGAAAAAACACAAGCTAGACTTCCTGACTGGCTGCCATGGGATACCAACTGAGTGGGCGGGTTATTATTCTATACACACAAGTCGCCAGTCATTTGCGTGGGTGTGAGTCAGCTGGGTTGGATCCATCCCACTTTACCCATAGAGGGCAGGATCTCCAGCTATTTTCTTATTTTAGTTTCAAGTCAACTCCCATTCTTTTTTTTGTTGTTTCTGGAATTAAAGAAAGAAAGAAAAACTGAAGTCTGGGCCACTAGACAAACACAACCTCTAATGGGGTCTGCCTCAGGCAATGACAACCTTATCCCCCACCCATTACACACACGCACACACGCACATATACCACTAGTCAAGTGTGTTACAGATTTCAATCAAATGATTTTATGAAGGCACAGTTTTGAGTTAGCTGTCCAATACTTACAATGGAGGGGGAAGAGAAGTCTGCCGGCGTGTGTTCAAAGGTGGGTAGCGGAGTGGTGGGTGAACTCCATGCCACGTGGCCCTGTTGCTGGTACGTTAGGATTGGAGAGACGGCAGTCTGAGTGGGTGTGGTTGGAGGTAGAGACTCATAGCAGCTGGAGGGGGCAGTGGAGGGATACGTGAAGGCTGCAGACATCCCAGGGTGCGGCGACATCTGCCCCAGGCTATCGGGAGTCAGAGGAGTTTGAGGGGTCAGTGGAGGGGGAAGAACACACTGCAGACAGACAGACAGACAGACAGACAAAATAAATAAAAACTGTCCAAGATTAAACTTTGCACCCTGATATACTAGCAGTGGATGGTTAGTGAACATGGATGCTACAGTTTGCAAGTCACACAAGGAATTCCTTCTTGTCTCAATTCCCCTTATGCCTGACAGGAAGCCATACAATGGACTTCAGAAAGGTCAGAGAGAGAGCGATACCCATGGGATACATCTGTTAGAAAAGTGCCATTTCTGGGCCTCCTCCCACTACTGACATAGCTCTAGTTCATACAAGCTCCAAACTTGTCCTAGCCCTGACTGGATGGACCACCTCAGACAGAAAGCCAAGAGCACAAGCTGCTCTGCAGGAGCCATATAAGTGAGTATGACCAATTAGCTGCCTGCAGCCTACCAGCAGTGGGCCCAGCCAGGAGCCAGCCAACACCAAGCCCTGGGTGCCACTGCAAGTCTACACACCAAAATTATGTGTGCATTGGAATGTGTACACTTTCCTGCCAGTTCCCAGTAACCATGGCATCAGGTTACCATGGATCACAAAAACAAGGAAGAGGTGTGGTCCTTCCCAAACTGTATACAACCCACGTTTGGTCGATCACTAAGCCCCCATGTAAGTACAACAGGTTCACTAGAAGACTCCAGAGCCATTAGCTAAAAACTTACTACAGCCACCTGAAAACTTAAGGATATCGATAAAACGATTTTGGACAAAAAGCTCTCAGAAAGTTTCAGACTAATTGCAACCACCAGCATTTCCCACCCCGGACACTAGGAGCCACTAATCATGGAGTTAGGGTGCCACCCTACAACCACCATTGAGGGAGACAGTTACCCTCTCACACATAACTCACAGTAACACCTGTGGATGGGAAACAGGATTCTCTCTAAACATACTCTAACAACACCTGCACCACTCTCCTCATCCTCTTCCCCCTCCATCCCTCATTGCTGACCACCACTGTAAACAAACACGGCCGATCCATCCCTCCATGTACTCACATTGCCTGCTGTGGCACCCAGGCGCTGGTGTTGCTGCATGGCGTCATCGTGCTTCAGCTTCTTCTTGTCCTTGCAGCGCTTGTTCTGGAACCACACACGGATGACCTTTGGACTCAGACCGGTGATTTCCACCAGGTGTTCCTTCATGAGTGCGTCTGGCCGAGGGTTGTTGGAATAGATGGTTCGGAGCGTCTGCAGCTGCTGCTCCGTCAAAACAGTGCGCACACGAGGACCCTTGTCCGAGTTGGAGCGCTTGGTGGTGACACCCCTTGGGGCAGTTCCACTCACTGTGGCAGAAGAAAAGGATGATGAGGAAGAAGTAGACGTGCTGGAGTTGACGTTGCCATAGTTCTCTACACTCAAATGGTCAGAAGAATCTGAGAAAGATATGAAGGAAGGAGAACATAATCACATTGCTACAAGTGTACTAGCTAACACATTGCTACAAGTGTACTAGCTATTTGGCATTTCCTGTCTTAGTTCTACTTTGACCTTCCCTACCTACCCTCTAATTACACAGAGCTGAGAGTATTAGGCAGTAGCACGGGCAATTTTCTTTATTATTTAATTAAACTTGAGCAGGTGTGCTATACGTATTTACTTTATTTACGCCTGTCCCTGAGGTACACGGTATCCAAGGCCAACCTTGCCTCATAACTAGGTTTGGCCTGTTCCCACCCACCCACCATCCACCCACTCACTCTGTGTGAGCACACACATAAACACATAACCCTGGGGATATAGCTGAATTGCGGGAGAACAATCCCAGCAAGTGCCACGCCCAGCTAGCTATTAAGTTCACTGGCTGACTTGGAGTGCCAGAAGGCGGGACAGTGTTGGCAGTGGGTTGAATTGGTCAATGGTCACACCTAGAGCCTAGAGAGAGAGAGAGAGAGAGAGAAACTTGATTACCTGATACACACTGAAGGCGGGGCCACGGAGAGTGGATAAAAAACTTCTCTCACTTCCCAGGAAATGAACACAACCATGAAAACAACAACAATATTGTGACTGGGTGGATTGAGTTGAGGAGCCTTAGTTTGCCTGGCTGTGTAACTGCCTGGGGCACGTATGAGAAAATTGACAGTGGCCAGAAGTAAGCCTTCATATTGGCTAGCTCAAAGACCAAACAGACCCGAAGAAGAAGAGGACACCATAGCTGACAAAGACATGGTTGGTCGAGTCAGAAATAGTTTGGTTAGACAGCTTTGCTTGGCCTGCTTTAAGAGATTCAGAGAAGGCAATTAGAAGCAGTGGCAAACCATTCTGTGCTGCCAAGGAGCGAATAAATCCCATTATAAATCCCATTATTCACCCCCCTTTACCACTCTACCAGTCAAGCAAGGATTTCACAGAAATGTCTCCATAACAAAAACTAAACAAACTTGAAAAGTTTCCAAGAAGCAGAGAATATAAGTACCAGTCATGCAGCTTTGCTCACCTGACGGCGAGTCCAGGCAGTCCTGCTGGAACAGGTCAAAGTCACTCTTGCAAAAGAGCTTGCCGTCACAGAATCCAAATTGCTCTCCAGGGACAAGTTCTTTCTCACAAGAAGAACAAACGAAACATCTCGTGTGGTATACCTGTTTAGAAACAAATAATAAATAATCAACACTAGGTAATTAACAAACAATTACTGCACTCGTTGACCACACCTTTTTCACCCCCCACCCACTTGCAGGTGTTACTAACAGCTGTGATCTTGACTTCCTGGTTCACATGTGTATTGAAAGCCTTCACTCAACCAAAACTAATGAATTGTTCTCAGATTGGAAGCTGTCATGCAAACACACACATCTGCCCTGGAGATGGTCTTAACCTCGGAAACTATCCGGCATGAGACTTTAAAACCCACAGTTAATAACTAAATGACCATTGGCTGGCCAACCAGGCAGTTTAATTAAAGTGGTGACAGTGTCTTCACTTAAAATGCCCCCCCCCCCCTCCCCTCCACCAACATTTTAATTGACAAATTATCTTTCTCTAATCCACGTTCCCTTACCCAATCCCCCTCCCCCCTACCCACCCACACTCCCAAGAGGGTGTCGTGTGTGAGTAGAGTGCTGACTGCCTCAGGGCGCCCATTGTCCTGCAATGGTTGAAAACATGCACTCACACAACCTATCCCACACAGCACTTGATTGACGATGGTTTGAGGCGCACACAGCGACTGCAACCGATTGACAATATCTAGCGCTAGCGGCAACAGAAGAGATCACATGATCTAATGAATGCACACACCACCTGGCCTGCAACCAGATGTTCACAAGATGCTATTTTTAATCATAACTTGTTAGTGCATATCTTATTCAAGTATTCTTATAGTTTCATCTAAGGCAATAGGCTTGAAAGTTTCAAAAAAAAATTTTTTTTTTTTTAAAGTTGGTGAATGATTTGCTGGTAGCAGACAAGCATGCACAGGCTACAAAATATTGGCACTCAACTGGACCTTCAAAGCTGGAAGTTTATCAGATTAGCTTCGTGTGAGTGAGTGAGCCTCCCGAACCCCACCACACAGGTCGCGGGCCAGCGAGGAAAGAGAGAGAGGGAGCACCAGACGCGTTGCCTGGATTGGATGACAGGCCGGTCGTGAATATCGTTTAGCCATCAAAGAGCATGGTGGCTGCTTAGGAAATGAAATAGTATCTCTCTCAGTGAGGAAGTCGGGCAAGCTGCAGAGGCAGGACAGGAGGATGGGTGGCTCCTGGGACAAATACTCCCTTTCATTCCACTCTCACACACACACACACACACTCTCTCTCTCTCACTCATGCACTGAGTATGTACACTCACGATGCATGCAATACCTTACCTTATCTTTGGCCCTCATGGCATATTCGGAACCAATGGGCTGCTGGCAGGATGAACACTGGGTACGCCTGAACAATCTGCACACACAAATATTAATAAACAATAACAACAACAACAATAATAACAATAAAAAAAATAGAAATCTAAAGTATATTTAATGGACTCAGTAAGGATAGAATCTATCATAATTATTTATATTAGGGGGCAGGTCAGACCACTGAGTGAGCCTTGGAGACGAGGAAGCAGCCATAGCGCAAAGGTCATCACAATGGTTATCTCTTGTCAGCTCACTCCTCCATAAGGCTACCTCGCTCCTCTCTCCACCTCCTTGCCCTCACTGTAACCACCAACCTTGAATGAAGCCACCTCGAGTCTATACATCTTCCTCCAGCTCCTCCATGCCCGAGGTTGGGTACCGGGCAATAGATAGTGGCACAGTGCCACAAGAATGGCAGACCGCGCTACTAACCCCTTTCACTCCCTCTCTCATCCCAAACCCTAACTAACTCCCACACCCCACAAAAAAATTTTAGATTAAAATAGAGCCTCTCAATCAGCTTTCTACAATCTACCACACGGTCTCACAATTCAGTCAGTCAGGGAAGCCAATTGTGCAAGGCAAGTTGCTCAGAGTTACCTAAGGTTTCATCATTCAGCTTCCTCATGGACCAAGCCTCTCTCTCTCTTAATCCAATAAAGGCCATGTTCTCATGTCCCCTTGTACACAGCAACTACACTCTTAACTTGCTCCCAACACCAGCTCCCCACCGCCCCCCACCCCCCCCCCCCCCCCCCCCCCCCCCCACCCAAAACAAAAAAAAAACCCTTTCATTTCAGAACATTGGCATTTCTCCAAGACTTCTATAGGTGCAAAGCTCCAAGGAAGCCCGGTAACCATGTCAACTACAACATGCAACTCACCACATGTACGAGATAGCTACATGGCCAAGACAAGGACACAGTTATTCCTGGGACAAGGCTTGGCCCAGCTCTGACAACTTACTGATGAGCTGATAAGCCACATTAGAAAGAGGAATACAAAACCAGAGGAGGAAAAGGAACAGGAAGAAAAGTTGCTGTTGATGCGCTGGGGCAATGAAGGCTCTCTTAGTAAACAAAAAGTAAATAAATTAATAATAAATAAATAATTTTAGAACTAGCATTAAAACAATATCATGAATACATTAATAAATAATAAAAGTTCAAACTTGAGTTATCTCTACCATCTGTAATATTTGCAGATCAGAACTGCCTTAGATAGTATGATATCGGCTTAGTCTAATTTTAGAGGATGTGGTATTTTTTTCGCTCCTAATTGCCCGCCACGAGGAGAGCTGGTACAAACCAAGGCCAGTCCACGCACTCCTCCACCCACAAGCCAGAGATTGGGGTCAAGGCACACTGAGTGGCAGGAATGCTAGTACATTATCTTATAGTAAACATAGAAATTGGAGGGCATGCCAAGAGGAAGGAGTTGGCCAGGGACCATGGAGGACCTCCGGTGACGAGCTACAGGTCAGGCACACCTGCACCTAATGCACTGCCAATCTGCTCACCACATTACCTTTCTCTCTCAGAGCTTCTTTCCCAAACTAGCTCTGTGGGATTGCGCAAGGGTAATTCATTAAGACTTTCTGGAAGAATAATGATGCACCAGTGTCTACTTTAGATGTGTGCATGCATGTGTGCGTGTTGTAAAGAGGAGGTGTGTGTCAAGAAGGAAGTCGGTGTTCTGAACAAAACCTTCAGTTGCAGTGTCATATCAAGGAGCCAAAAGGCAGGAGGAAACAACAACAACAACAACCCCACACTCACATCCATGCCTGCACACACACTTCCTCTCATCTCTAGTATTAGTTGTGATGATTCAGGCAGAAAAAAACTCAACATTCTTGGGGCATATAAATACAAGCTCCACATTAAACAAGTCTCTGTGCATTTTTTTTTGTCCCGTTCCACCCATCAGCTAGCCACTACAAGTGAAGTCAGCATACGACCACCTAAACATGGCTAGCGCTGGATATTTGTCACACACACACACACAGAGGCCTGCCAGCACACACATACACACACTAGGCCACCCGCATTCCAATCAAATTGTAACACTGGTGGTGTGTGTGCCATCGAACAGGGACTGGGATACTTGGTAACATCCTACCTCCATTCAGAGGAACAGCCTGGCTGATCACAGCTCCAGCATTTTCCTAATCTGGCACATGTGTATCTGTGCCGTGGCAACAGTGACAGTAGGGCAAAGTGCAATACAATGACGGAACGGACGAGGCAAGCTTCATACAACTAATTCTACCTCAACTATCTCTTGCATGAGCTTAGCAAGAAATAAAGCATTAACTAGAGAGGATTTCTGACATTCTAAACTGTAAAAGTTCCACTTCAGCCAGCCACAATCACGAGCTGTCTCAAACAAATACTGGTTCCTAAAGATGTCACCACAGGGAAGGGGGAAATGAGGGAGGGAGTGGGGAGAGAATGGGGGGCTGCAGCCACGAGACCCAATACCAAACAGTCTGCAGCTGAATCAAAGACTACTCTTCCGCTAGTTGTTTCGCCTCAAAATCAATAACCGAAATAGGAGATGGGTGACAGGGTTATGGGATGCAACCAAGACAGGGGGATTTGAACAGAACCAGCCAGACCCACAAGGAAGGCAGCAGGCAGGCCAACAGACCCAAGAAGTAAACTGATACTACCCAGCCCTTTTTCACTCCCAGGTATACAAAGAGACATCCATGTACAAACACCAGTGTACAAACATCAAACTAGACTTCAAATTCATTTCAAACTAATCCTTCGCTGACATAAATGACAGACTGACCTGATGAAGTCATTCTTGCAGTACGGCTTTCCCTCCCTCATAAAGCAGGTGCAGTATTCATCCAAGTTGATCCCGCACTCTGAGCACACGAGGCAGCTGGGATGCCACTCCATGTCCGGGGACACTCGCAGCCTGTACGAGTCATCCAGGGGTTTCTTGCAACCATAGCACAGACTTGGACTCCTGGGAGACTGACTGTCTGAGTGGTCAGATTCTGCTGGTGAAAATTAATACATTTGTCTCATGTAAAAACAATACTGACCTTCTCTTACCCTGGGGAGGGAGAAGATAAAAATACATTTAAGGTTACTACTATAGGCACACAGGTGGGTCAAAAAGTGATCAAATAGGAATTCTAAAACTGGAAAAAACAACACAGAAAATATTTAGGTGAGAGTTGTTCTATTGGGGTGGCAGACTGAGGCTTGGCCCCATCCCTCTGAACACATTGGAAATGTTTACCTACAACCACACTACTATTACCCCCTCCCCTCTCTCCTCTTAGTTTCAGCTCTGCCCCACATGGCCCAAGTTCTGGCGGGATCAAGCACTTAGAATTGTGTTATTTCTTGCTGACAACCAAAACACTTCCTTAAGTGCTTTCTGGTTGTATCAAGAAAACTATCTTCAGCTGAGGAACCTCATTATTGTAAAACTTCCATCGCGAGTTCTACACAATGATTAATTTGCCATGAGTTCCTTGGTCCCCTTGACTGCCCATCCCACCCCCACAACCGCTTCAAACCCATCATCCCTTAACCACCAGGCCCGGCTGGCCCAGCCCACCCACGGTGATGACAACACTCTGTCAAAACTCGCAACATATCCCTTGACCGCACATGTGGATGCATGCAAACAGCTTATCAGCCTCCTATACCCAATGGATCATGATATGAGACCCAAAGCTCTGAGTACTGCAAACAAGTTATGCAACAAAAAATTAGGGGGGGAGGGAAGGTGGGAAGAAAAAACCATCAGTTTTCTTTGTGCTGAATTAGTCTTAATTCTGCACTGATTATTTATTTACCACTAAAAGGAAAGGTATGTCCAGCGTAAGCAGTTTAGCTGGTTTGTTGCTAAGGAACAGCATACTCACATCCTGCTAATGCGTTTTGAACCATCGGGAGCAACAGAATCGTCCATTTTCCTTACTTTTTTTTTACAAGAAGCTACAATTTTTAAAGGCACATGTTTAGCAATAAAGACGATGGACTAATTAAGAACATCAGAACGACCACTCAGAGTGGTCCACTAACACGCCACTACATGAAGATCTCATTATCAGCTGAAGAAGAGAATAACTGTCGGTCAACATAAAGAGGGCTAGTCCTAGGCAAACAAACAGACATGCCCAAACCACTCTCTGCCCAAACCACTCTCTGCCAACACTTCCCTTGTCAGTCTGCAGAAATAATGGACAGGGATTGTACTCACCTCTATATTATTATTATTACATTTCTTGACAGAACTGGTTGCCAAGGAAAGGCCCTGCAACCTTCCCCAGAACTGCACACGTGCATCACTTCTGCCAATGTGCTGTTAGAGTCTGGCTTCCATTTAGAGCGGCTATGGGAAAAATTATCTCAGACTTCTCTCCATCCTAAACTTACTATCACTTGTATGGCCCAAGACCTTGGATTGCAAAATGATTTGTACCTGTTACTGGTTTCTGTAACCCTATTATAGCCTACTCTGGGTTATCATTATTGTAGCTAAATGCTGTGCTTAAACTGATTACCAAAGTTGGTAGACTCGTGAGACAGCTTTTAATGCTTGGACACATTCAAAATAACACTTGTGGACAGGCTCTGACTAAAACATACGTGAGCCATATGCTAGGCTGCAAAACGCAAACTATGAACTCCCTCTGGTGCTGCTTAAAACGCTGCAGCTTCAGCGTCCTGTTGCAATACAACCTTTAGAAACCCTAAACACAAACAAAAAGGCCTTACCCAGGTTATTGCTGTTGTTGACGTTGTCCGCAGCATCCATGGTTCTCCCAGTAACAAAAGTCGCACGCTAGGTTTCCTGATAATCTTTTGAACGAAAAGAAATACAAGACTCCAGAATTATCTGCGCAGCACAAGGCTTCTGCGCACATTTTATATGCACACGCCACACAGTCTGGCGCGCGGCGCGATTAAAATGCCGCGTCCCGGAAGAACGGTGAAAAAAAAATTGGATTTAGCAGTTGGAAAAGAGTGTTATCATCAATTACAAAGTTGATGATGGCAATTGAGATAAACAATTGGCTGAAAGTGTGATATGGAAAACTGGTGAGAGATGGTTATCTAACTAGCTTCAAAACTTGAGAGTGAATGGGGCTTAATGGGATTGTCAGTCGTACACGGTAGATTATCATTGTTTGTTCACCAAGTGGGTGACAAGTAATGTTCAGACCTGAAAGTACACAATAGCATCTTCCCAATGGTCTCTAGGAAATCGATGTATGAGGAGAGAGCTCAGATCCTCCACATGAATACTACTGTCCATACTGCCTGTCTTTTCACTTTCTGCTCTACTTTTCTTCCCTTCCTTTTCCAGAGATATCTTCAGGAAAGTCACCAGGAGTTTGCAGCTGATCTCCTCCTCTAGAATGGCCTTGTTTTCTTCCATCTTGTAGCAGGCAGAGATAAGAGTAGGATAGAGGAGGCGAGATAAACTGCAGAAAGAGAGAGGGGGGGCGGGGCAGAGGGAGAGAGATGAATTATGAAATAAAAACGTTTTTTTAAAAGTCTATAATGGTTTAGTGAGTCTGCTGGACAAGAAAAGTGACTCTGGATATTAGATGTCAGTGACATGTAAACAGCGAGTCATTAATGGCAGCTCTCTATCCAACACAACGCAATGGCACATGCCTCTGAATGAATTACTAGAGGAGTAGAGGGGAGATAGGTCATACCATAGGGTGTGTTGGGAAATGGACCATACAGTTACAAGAAGCTGGAATCTGGTCAACACATCAAGTCACTTATTGAAGATGAGGTCACTAAAAAGCAATCACTACAGGACAATAATTGTTTTACAAAACAACAACAAACAAACAAAAACAGTTTGCTCTGTTGGCAATCATTTGAAGGTGGATATTTCAAAAGGGGAATAAAAATGAATGTGTCTATTTGTCCACCATGTGTCTCGTTGCATTTCATCTATACACAGTTCTAAAGATATTTATTTTCGTTGCAGCTCCACACCAATCAGCACAAACTGTCGCCATAGCTACAACTATTGTTCTTTCCTAAACTACTATAAAAGCAGCTCCTTGGAGACTATCTGAGTGCGTACTGTACTGTACCTTGGGTTGCTGAAGTATTGAAAGGGCAATCTACAGAGCATCTGTAACAACGTTGGACTTCTCCCTGACTGCAGATACACCTAGTAAAAATGATAACAACAACAACAACATAACAACACTGCCATGTACGTGATCATGTGATCTGTCATTACCAATGATAATGGCACGTGAAGTATGCACATGTGTGAGATTGAGTCTATGTGAGAGCAAACATGGCATGTTCATGTGCATGTGTGTTTTGTCTGTATAGCCGCACAAGAACAAATTACCAACCTGGTTATCACGGTTCATAACGCAGAAGTAACCAACAGCTAAAATGAGTTCCTGTAGCAGGCTAGACTGGTCGTGGTGAGAGCAGTACCTACACACACACACACACACACACGTATAAATGCACACATGTCAATCAATCACAACCACATCACAATGCAGACACGAATACATCACCATACCTAGAGACAGTACTCAGAAAAGGTGCTTATAATACATTTAAATATTTTAACGAGTCTTTCGGCCTTCCTTTACGAGCTATATCATCATCATAATGTAATAATTAGCAGCAACTTAACGAATGACATGCACATTGACATCAGCAAGTCCCCGCCATAATTCTTAATGTCTGCCATTGCACTTGCCTTCCTGGAGGATGAAACAACTACTTTTCACATCCGTATGGCTTGATATAACGTGGATCAGGAGAACCCGGAGCAGTAAGGGCGGGGGTCAGTTCCCTTGAGACAGATGCATAACCAGTTTCAAAAGTCCCAGCTAACCACATTAGTGAGAGGTAGTTTGATATTTTTATAGTGTCTTGAAGGAAGACAAGGCAAAATTCTAGCACACAGGCCTTGCCAACTCCCGTAAGTCTAAATATTGCCACACTCATTCACTCTTACTGGTATAATGTTACTATAGCCAAAGGTGCACAATCTATCACTAGCTGGTCCATCTAGATCAACTATGGCTCTTAATTCCCTAAAGTGACTTATAGTTCACCCTCTATCAATTCTAAAACAAAATAAATATAAGAAAATTGTTCATAGTGACAAGAAGTACTGGACTGGGCATGTGCAAGACATCAAGCTGCATGAACCAAACTAGCTAGATTACTACGGCCAGAGGCAATAATGTGTGTGATTTAACAACAATGATAACTAATCTGAAGACAAACAAATTACCCAGACTCAAAGGGCCCCACAGAATGCTCAACCATATTCACCATTGAACAAAGTACAGCTTGTGAACTACCACACACAGGGACACTAAAACTGCTACTCTTGGATACACACTCACCAAAGCAAATAGCTCACTATGTGGCGAAATTCCAGGGATATCCCCTCAGCTCCCAGGCAGGCCTGCAATAAATAGGATAATTGTGTGTTAATTGGATGATACTAATTGTGTTCATAATTAGCACCAAGTGGGAGAGACCGGTAGAACATTTGTTTGCTGACTCTTCACATAGCAATGAGGGGGACAGTCTATGAGCTTCACAACCACTCAAAACTAACTCCATTACCTGATCTACTACTAACCAGAAATCAAAGCAGTGCAACATCAGAGAATGGAGAACATACTCTTATAGGATGTGCAACACCAGAGAATGGAGAACATACTCTTATAGGATGTGC
>WLWI01003656.1_pt1 | contig 13181 bp, 14 predicted proteins | sample 6701501 | NCBI WGS metagenome assembly WLWI01 (sample SAMN12718690, study PRJNA515312) | sponge metagenome | isolation source: marine sponge | host: Mycale hentscheli | place: New Zealand: South Island, Marlborough, Capsize Point | collected 2014-11-01
TAGGCATGAAGAAAGTAAGTGTCACAAAGAAGCTCATGAAATGATAGTTACAATTCCTAAAACAGTTGGAAACTTTTATTAACAGTGATCACAGGCAATCAATTTTTGGAGTGTTTGATTAGTTTTGGAAAAATTATTTGATATTTTCCCCCTATAATAAGTAGCTATACCTTGTTAGTGACTGTACAATAATTATTTTAATCAATTAATAAACAATAGTCAACACCTTTAATTAAGTTCACACCCACTTCCTGGTCACACCCACTTCCTGGCCGGACCACTTCAAATTGGCCTGCTACGCCCCTGACAAGGGTAATGGGCTTGCAGCAGTACAGGAAATAACAGAGTGAAATATCTGTACCTAAAGATATTGTAAAGGTATCTAGGGTGGAGTGTATATATATATATATATATAATTATATATATATAATATATATATATTATATATATATACACTTTCATACAGGCATGTGCAACAAAGTAATGTGGGCTTAAAAAGGGGTGTGGCTATGTGCACACAATGTGTCCCGCTCCCACCAGTGAACAATCTTGTACAAAGCCTATAAGTAAATGTTATATTGTATGTGTCCGTAATACTGAGTGCTTTCCTGAGCATGGTACTCTGTATGTCTTGTAACAATGCATGCAAATTATTAGAGGGCAATTGTATATTCAGAAGTTGTGAGTGAGTGACGCTGTGAGTCCATCTGGTCTTACAAGCTCCCAATTATTCCGTTGGTCAGATGTTATCTGTCTGGGAGAGCCAAGCTCAGTAAAGGTGCATATGTCAGTAGAGATTTAAGGTATCGCTCCAATACTCTGTGGATTCATTCTGTGGGAAAATAATGCTCAAGTGGGGTAAGACGGTGAAGGAAGGGTTGGGGGATGGGGGGGGAAGGGGGGGGGGGGGGGGGAGAAGGAGATGAGGGACAGGGGACGGAGATGTGCATACACTTGGTGTTCAATGTAGACTCTGTAATTTAATCAGGTTAACTTGATGCAATGAAAATTGCACACTTACGTATACACAAGAATACAGTTGTTCCAGTAAGAGGCAGCAATGGAATGTGTAACCCTGTTTGCTACATGTTTGCTAATATTCTTTGCATTCTGTTGCATACTTAGTGAAGCATTATGCATTAGTGCTTGCATGCCCATAAGTGAGTTTAAACTCCGCCCATTTACAAGGGAAATCCTGCCCATTTACAAGGGAGATGACATACGATATTTTTTTTCATTTCTTGTTGAGAATTACCGTCTCTTTTGCCAATTTCACTTTATTGTTAGTAATTTCCTGTATTTTTGGTTCACTTTAACATTATTGATAAATCTTTTTTTCTTAAATTTAGTTACGTATTCTAAATGTTGCTGAAATCGGCGGAAACTGGAGCAATCCGTTGGTTGTCAGCGTACCCGAGGTCCCGCCCCCTGAGGTGCTACTTCCGGGGGAACCTGAAATCGAAATTATGTTTGGCAGTGATGGAAGCATATCAGCTGTGCGAGTCACCATGATGGTGGAGTGGTCAGAGGTCACCAGAGGTTCGACGGGGAAGAGGAGAAGGAGGAGGAGTGTCGTGGAGCAGGCAGACATGGCGGTGACCAGCCTGCAGTTGGCCGTCGGCATGGACCCCATTGAGGAGCCGTACGGGGAAGCCCCTCCATCCGATTACCTCACTCGGGAGATCAATGTGAGATATGTCGTCTGTTAATTTACGAGAAAATTACAGGGGCGTGGGGTGTGTGTATGTCGTGAAGTTATTAAAAAGGGCGGGGAGAGTATCGTGATAAATTAAGCTGACAGGAAATATTGTTATCCTATTACTGTATGTATTATTTCGTATAGATCTTGAATAGTGACAAGAATGTAACTACCATCAGTGACGAGCTTGTGTTGCCTAGCGACATCAACGAGGGAGATAACTTAACTCAATACTTGCACGTGAGTTTCAAATATAACACTACTCCGTGATGTGCCAGTCAGTTGTCAGTTGAGTAATTGCATCTTTGAGGCCCAGACTGTTGAAGGAGGCAACGTCGTTATTGCAGGCATCCTTAAATGCATTTTTATATGCGAGTAATAATCAACAGCTAGTTTATAGTATGTGCCATTGTTTGACCTTTGTTGACCTCAGTCCATTCTGGTCACCCTCTTGTAGCTAGACATGTAGTATTTAATATAAACAGAATCAACTTCGGTACCGTGAAATAAATGTTTTCGATATTTTGTGTATACTCTAAATACACACAAACACACACACACACACACACACACACGAGTGACAACAGTTCATGGAAGTATTTACTGACAACCCAACTTTATTTTCACACATTTCTCTCTCTCTCTCATTTTTTTTTCTTTTGACCTTCAAGGAATTCTTGCTCTAGATCTGCTAATTTTTTTTCTTATCGTTTACAGTTTTTGTTGAGTTTATTTTATTTATTTTTAACTTTCATGTGTAGATGCGCTCTGTGGCTGGCAGACTTCAGGGGAGGTGGAGTGACCCTGTACCTATCCAGATACAGCTCAATCGTAAGTTTTAACTGCTTGATGTTAGTTTGTTATATTTCTAAATATATACACTGTATATATCAAGCCCGTAGCCAGAGGCTCGCATTGGGGGGTTCGGATTTTAAGACGCAAAAAGCCACACCTACTTTTGTTTCCTCATTAATTCTTCTACAATACTAAAAAACAAAAGATAAGTGCACTAAAGTTTATAATTGGTTATTCTACTTCAAACTATAATTCATTAAACAATGTTGATATTCGAGAGAAAAGCGGTATTATTCTCATGTAACCAGGCTTCTATCCACTACGGTGAGCTGTATATAGTGCAACATTAATATGCCGTATTCGTACTACAAGTTATTTAATAGTACGGCGTGTAAACTGTCTGTTCGAAATGCATTGGAAAAATCGCTATAACTAAGTGAAATAGCACGGAATAAAGTGAAATGTCACGGTAGCTTAAGTAAGAGTAAGTGCGCAAACATGCAGTCTAGCCTTGGAAATGTACAGTTGTAGTAGGCCAGTTTTTTTTTAATCATTTGCTGTGTAGCTACACTAGATAGTGCACTTACTATCTGTATATTTGAGGTTTAACTTTCTCAGACACTTCCGAGGGCTCGAAGACTCCCTTTCTAATCTGTTGAAAAAAATCCGCTGCTTGTGCTATTAATATCGAATCGCACGCTTACCGGTGCTATTATTCTTACTAAAGTGCATTACGTTACACTTTATAAAGAATGTAACGTAGCAAGCTTTACTCATGCTGATATGAGAGCGAAATTTTGTATCCGAGTAGCTGAATATTTATTAGGTCACTTAGACCCAGAAACAGCAGAGAATTCAAGCGCAGGTTCAGCACAATTGAACTGACGATGATATTCCAGAAGTTATATGTGGGGTGTGGCTAAAATATTTACTTCCGGTCACTCTAAAGGGGAGTTCGACGAACCCCTCGAACCCCCTCTGGCTACGGGTATGTATATATATTTATTCCACCCTAGATATTTTCACAATGATATTTTTAGGTACATGACCCAGCTAAAGTTGAATTAGTTAGATTATAGAATCATGTATGTATGAGACCAAACACTGATCAGTGTGCAGTATATATGCACTTTCATACAGGCATGCAGAGATTCTTGTAGGATTTTTTGCTAGAGTGGTGGAAATTAGTAGTCGATAAATTGACAAGGAGAGCATCTAAACTTCATATTTAGTGGCTTAAATGCTCTAATGGACTAAAACCAGTAAGTGTTGATTTTAAAGGAGTGTTGGAAATTTTTAAACAAACTAACAGTAGAGTAAGGTCATAATTTTACGCATCTTATATTGACAAGCTGGGGCAAAAATATTTGGGGGGGGGGGGGGAGAGACTAATTTTAGGGGGAATCCCAGGAATGTAGGGGGGCTTCTGTAGTCTGTATGTAACCATGGACATGTACATCTATGTAGTTTGGGTTAAAAAATGGGCGTGGCTAAGTACAGCCAGTGTCGCCGACCCCTAGCGAAAAATCCCGTATGACAACCTACATACATAGATTACATTGTTAAGTTCAGTGATTTTTTTTGTGTATGCACTACAAATTATCAATTTTAACTGACTTCTTGGTTGACTACCTCACAGGTGAAGAAATGGCTTCTTCAACTAAGGATGTCTTCATATTGAACACGGGAGACGGTAGGACTGGAAGCAACTCCCAGGCCATCATTCTGGGCGTGGTCATCCCTCTGGCCATTGTAATAGCTGTCGTATTTGCCATCATAATAGCAGTCATCATCTACTTCTGCTACGCTCAGTACAAGCTCAAGGATTCCATGAAGGTGAATATTTTTGTCGTGGGTGTGGTCATGGGTGTGGTAACTAGAATATTATCCTATCATTATCCTCTTTCTCAGATTGTTGAAACTGTGGAAAGACGTAATTATTATTGTGTGAAATCAGCAGAACACTTTCTGCTCGATGTGGCCATTATCAGTGGGTTTGGTGGTCATTATTAATGGGTGTGGCCATGATCTGTGGGTGTGTCCTTTATCAATGGGTTGATGTCATTTTATGAGATTTTTTTTTTTCTTTTTTTTTTTTCTTTTTTTTTTTTCAAGATCTAGCTGAATTGGGGATATTTCTGTGGGTGAGACTAATGGTTATTGCTCATCCAATGATTGAATTACTAGCCAAACTTTCTTCTAGTTGGACATGCCATCAAGGCAGGCAGAAACTAACGAAATCAACTTAACCTTAAATACATTACTTCAGTAATCATAACTTCCTCACGGCCCACTCTGCTCACTGCTTTATGTAATAGTTAAACCATCGGTTCGAGAAATTATCACTGGTAACCATCACGAAGCCTGAGGAAGAGGGTGGTTATGTAGCGATAATCCTGAGAGTTGCCATGGTTTGACTAGTTTACACTGTAGTTACTTTTTGAACAGAGTAAAAGACCAATTAAGAGCGAATATTGTTGTTTTGAGGGGGGAAATATGTCCAGTTAATGTAGAACACTGACAAGATAAGTGCATTTCGTCCCCTTTCCACCGCCTTCAAACAAAAACTGTATTATATGGTATCCAGTGAGGTTCACAAGTCAAGACTTTACACTCCAATAAATAATTCTCCATGTCAGTTCTTTATACAGGAATGGAGTAACCGTATGCATAGAAGGCTCAATACCATTATATAAAGCTAGATTTTCATTCGTAGCTAATAACGTACCTAAAGGTAACATTGTGAAGCGTATATATATTTTTTAATTAATTAATTAATTATTTATTATTTATTTATTTATTTTTTATTTATTTATTTTTTATTATCTCCATGGAGATATTGCTAGCCCTATGTATCATTTAGCCTTTGAGCATTACATAACTTGTGTTGCTGGATTTGCTTTCCCCTGCAATTTCCTTCCTTTTATCAAAGTGCCTTGAAGTGCCTTCCTAGAATTTTTTTCTCTACCGGCTGAGATACTGCAACAATCTGCCAGTGAAGCATGTGTACACATATGTAGTTTCCCTTCTCCAGGTGATATCCCAGGTTTTATGTGGCCAGCTTCATTCCGGTTTGAAACTGTATGAGGTGCATTTCCAGATAAGGTTTGCTGGAAGCCTTCCAAGTGGAATTTGACCCGTCAATCGTTAATGAGATAATGACCAGAGGAAGTGTTCAATCGGAGATATTTGGGTCGTTTGCTGCAATATGGTCCTGAGGTATAGTTCTGTTGCAATGAATGAAGTTATAGGAGTGATTCTAGGAAAGATTGTGTTTAAAGGAGCTTCATTGTGTAATCTTGGGCTTGAGTTGGTAGTCTATGGAGCGTTTCTGCCTGTGTGTTTCATTAGCAAGAGACAAAGTGTGTGTGTGTGTGTGTGTGTGTGTGTGTGTGTGTGTGTGTGTGTGTGTGTGTGTGTGTGTGTGTGTGTGTGGCGGTAACGAATGAAGAATACAAGAATAACGAACTCTTCTTCTTTATTATACAACTACAAATATTTTTCCATTGCAGGGAGTTGGGATTGGGTAAGTAAACGTACGATCACTCTCGTCTTGAAGTAGTGCTTGCCTTTCTTTATCTTTCTCACACCGGCTCCCTCTCATGGAGTGGGCGAGTTGCCTAGCAACTCAGGAGATAGATCAGTCTCTTTGTGCACACAATAGATACCCTTGGCATCAAGATTCCAGGAAGTTATAGTGCTGATTTCCCCTAGGCCTGTCTGCCTGTCAGTTGGGTCTCACAAATCGTAACAGTTGTCATGTTGTAAGCATTAACAAGCTAGAGTTAACTGCATGAATTAAATACAGCACTTTTTTGTGATCTGTTTGCTCTTTGGCCGGCTGTGCGAGTAGAAATTCAATTTATAATTTGATTTTTAATTTGTTTGGATGAGAAATGCTAACAGTAGGAAACAACATAACTAGTCGGTAAAAAAGTTATTCTTGCATAATTTGCGAAATAATAACCATTCGCTTCCCTGCCATCTTTATATATGTGTTGTTTATATAATGATAAATATGTTATTGTTATTATATACATGATAAATATGTTGTTGTTGTTTATATGATAAATATGTTGTTGTTTTTGTTTGTTTTTGTTCATTTATTTATTTATTTTTTCATTAAGCACTGATGAAGAGGATTGGTTTTTATGGAGGATAGTACATTGGAACCTCGATTATCCGAAAGGCTTGGGACAGAGACCCTTTCGGATAACTGAAATTTACGGATAATTGAGGTTTATTAATATTCATGAGTTATTGCACCTAATTACACAGCATTGTTATTAAATATGAAGTAAACAGTGCTTATAACAAAAATTAATATTGTTTTGAATGTTAATATCAAGTCATTCTTTACGAATAAACGCTGCCAATATTGTTTGTTTCAAATTTGAACTTCGCTTTCTAGATGCCAATGTATGTATTTTTTGTAGATGGAGAAGTGTTGTTGGTTCAGCTTCTTTTTGATGTTCATATCAAAGAAAAAAGTCTGTTGCTCCCCAGGATGTAGCTTGGTATAGAAATAGTTTGCTTTTTCACAAAGAATTGGACCTGAAATAGGCATTCCTTCAACTCTTTTTTGGACAAACCATAGGCACACTACAGATATAAAAAATTAAAAAAATTAAAAAAATCACTTAGTTATTCAGCACTGTAGCTAAATGAGTGAGCAAAGTTTACTCACCAGCCTTATCCAATTGTACATCATTAGCAAATTTCTTTTCTTCGCAACAGTTTGGCTATCCATGGATACAAAAAATGACCGTATCTTCTCTTCGTTCTTCTTCAGCTCGCAAACGGTAGAAATTCCGATGCCATATTATGCCATATTCTTTGGCTAAGCTGGAACAACTATTTTTCTTAAGCTTACAATATTTCTACCTTCTTTTCAATTGTTAGAACAGTCCTTTTTCATTTCACCGCCACTTGACTACGTTCAGCCATAGCCTCTCCTACTCAAAATGGCAGCTATTAGCCATTGAATTTTTGCGCATGCGCGACGAATTTGCCTTTCGGATAATCCGAGCATTCGGATAATTGAGGTCCGGATAATCGAGGTTCCACTGTATGTTTATTTAATTAGAGCTTACTTTAGTTAATTAACTTTTTATATTTACATTGATAAAAACAGAGAAATGGTTCCATTTCAACATTTCTGCAGATGTAGTTCACCCATTCAAGGTTTGGGTATGTGTGAGTTTGTTTGTTTGTTTTAGGCTGGTGATGACAAGGCCCTGAAGCTGTGGATGGACGAGCCTGATGCACCGTACATTGCCCCAGGCATGGTGAAGGGGAAGGAACTGGTAGTGGATGAGTGGGAGGTATGTATGTGTGTACGTGCAGTCGGTAGTTAAATAGAATATTAATTGTTGTTTATCCATCAGTAGTAGTAGTAGTAGTAGTAGTAGTAGTAGTCGTCACAGCAATAGTAGTAGTAGTAGCAGTAAGCATTGGTATTATTGTATTATTGTTGTTGATTTTAAAAATGCAGTGTAGTTAATGTTGTTATTATGAGGTGTCAAGATGTGTTAAAGAATTTCTAGAGAGAGAGAGAATGTGTGTGTGTGTGTGTGTGTGTGTTAAGTTGTGAGGGTACATATTTGGTTGCAATTAGAGGATAGGATTTATTTGAAATATGTAGTCCCAGTATTATGTATAGTACCTCTTATTGCTGAAAGAAATTGTTCAGCCAGCTAATGAGTGATGACTAGTGTTCCATGTGCTAACAGCTCACGGGCCCTTGAATTGTGACAACAGTCACGATAATTGTGGCCGGCCGGTGTGTAATATCCGCCCACACAGGTTAATTTTACGGTTCAGCGTATCCAGTATGTAAACAAGTATCCGATGGTGTGTGTGTCCAGATTCCGACCACGGACGTGATTGTGGAGGATCACCTGGGAGAAGGTGCTTTTGGTCTCGTCTTTAAAGGCACTATCAGAGGTCCTCTCAGAAACCCTAAGCTCAGCTCTAAACTGAAACACACTATTGGATTACCTGTGGCCGTCAAGCTGCTAAAAGGTGATTTATTTATTTATTTACTTATTTATTTATTTATTTATTTATTTATTTATTTTTTTATTTATTGATTGATTGATTGATTTGAAGGGAGGGAGTAAGGGAGATTGTTGTATTGAGGTAGGTGCTCATAATCAAACCTCCTTGGAAAGGAATTCCTGTCACTGAAGTTAAGTTTTTTCTGCCCATGAAAGTCAAGTTTAGTCTGTAATTAGAGTTGGTTAGCTGATGCATACATGTCTGTACTATTGATTGGGTGGTATCATGGAGTTAACTCTAACATACATTATGTGTATACACTTGTATAAATGTAATGTATTATATACATGTATATGTAATACTGATTACATGAGTCAGAGTGTGATATGGCGAAATATTTCATGAGCAGGCTAATTTATTTTGACTAGCCAGAGATGAGTGAAAATAAAGCCCGAGAGTGAAATATCTTGCCATATCACTCTGACAGAGTGTAATAAGTGGTTTGTTCTATTACGTTTATTGTGGTGTTTGATCAGAGCTTGAACTGTGGTGTGTGTGTGTGTGTGTGTGTGTGTAGACACGGCATCCAGGAAGGAGCGCAGTGACTTCCTGACAGAGATAGATATGATGAAGAAGATCTCTGAGGGATACTGTGCCAACATCGTCAACATGGTGGGGTGTGTCACTCTGCAGGAACCTCTCTGTCTCATCACTGAGTTTGTGTCCCATGGAGACTTGCTGGACTATCTTCGCAACCAAAGAAAGAAGGTGGAGTATTTTATTTTGTTGTTTTTTTTCATTTATTATTATTTTTTATTTTTTTATTTTTTTGTTCTGAATTTCTGTGTTGATTGTAGTAATTGCATGTATATATATATACATATATATTGTGGAAGATGGAAAAAAAATTTTTCCAACTATCTAGACTTAATTAAACAATTTCTAATCTTACAAAATAAATTGTCGGCAACTTACTTCCAAAGAATTTGTAATATTTTATATTACTAAATACTCATTGATGATTTTTTGTTTGTTTGTTTACTTTAGAAAGCGTCAAGGCAACGTGAAGAGAAGTATCTTCGCGTCCAGCTGGAGCAGCAGCGCAAGGCGTATGAAGATATGAAGAGACAAATGGAATTGCTTAAAAATGAAAAGTCAGACACCATCGATAGAGTGACTACTGGAAATAGCGGTTACGCCGAGTTCCTGGGAAGGGAGACGTCTCCAGGGGAACGTTCTCCACTCTCTGACCAGCCTTTGCTGGAGGACAAAAGGGAAGAAAAAGTGGAGGTAGTTATGGAAAATGGCGGACCTTCTGCTGATGGAAATCTAGGTGTCATCAACCTTTTGTTTGATTCCGTGGAGGGAAAATTAGCCACCGATGTGGCACAGAAAGCCGAGGGAGCTGGGTACAGTAGCATAGAGCCGTATGAAGGAGCCTCTAATGGAGGGATAGGCTTAGCCCCGCCTTCTTCTGCCGCAGAACCTATATCTGTTGCTCCGTATTCGGTTAGTTCCAGAAGTTAAGTTAAAGCAGATAGAGTGTATGTATGTGAGTAATTGCTGACTCAGGATGTGTCAAATTCATTTGGCTCAGAATTTCATGTTATATGGTCACCTAGGTTTCAAGTGGCCCAGAATATGGTGCCCTGGGTTTCAAGTGACCCAGAATATTGTGCCCTGGGTTTCAAGTGACCCAGAATATGGTGCCCTGGGTTTCAAGTGACCCAGAATATTGTGCCCTGGGTTTCAAGTGACCCAGAATATGGTGCCCTGGGTTTCAAGTGACCCAGAATATGATGCCCTGGGTTTCAAGTGACCCAGATTATGATGCCCTGGGTTTCAAGTGGCCCAGAATATGGTGCCCTGGGTTTCAAGTGACCCAGAATATTGTGCCCTGGGTTTCAAGTGACCCAGAATATGGTGCCCTGGGTTTCAAGTGACCCAGAATATGGTGCCCTGGGTTTCAAGTGACCCAGATTATGATGCCCTGGGTTTCAAGTGGCCCAGAATATGGTGCCCTGGGTTTCAAGTGACCCAGAATATGGTGCCCTGGGTTTCAAGTGACCCAGATTATGATGCCCTGGGTTTCAAGTGGCCCAGACACTTGGAACAATGCCTTGACTCAGCTATGCATGCATACAACAATCATAACTTCCACATTTCCTTAGTGACCGACTGCCAATTAATAACCCTTTCAATGATGGTGGCTGTTGCTACAAGTATGTGTTAAAGTCACTGCCAATTGATACGATTGTAAACATGAATGTGTAACCTGTCGAACACGTCCCTACAGAGTCTACTCACGGAGAAAATATTAAATTTGTGAATGCTTTTAACCTTTGATGTGGTGTTATTTTGCATAACATGAACTTATCAATCATGTCGTGGGGTCACGCCCACCATTACGACCCTGTTCTGTCATGCCACACTTACCTGTTTAATATGCCCATTTCATCCTTGCCCCATGTTAATTGCAGGAGACGACTAATGAGTACTCGCACCTTGACCCCTTACCGACTCAAGCGCAACCTCAGGCGGAAGAGGAGGAGGATATATACGGAGACATTGGAGACCTGGATGGGAATGACCTCATGCAGTTTGCCTACCAGATAGCCACAGGCATGGTGAGCAGTAGCGGAATTTCTGAATATTTGCTGTTGTTGTTGTTGTTGTTGTTGTTGTTGCTGCTGCTGTTGTAGTTGTTGCTGTTGTTGTTGTTGTTGTTGCTGTTGTTGTTGTTGTTGTTGTTGTTGTTGTTGTTGCTGCTGCTGTTGTTGTTGTTGTTAACCCTCAGCACATGCACATAAAGTACTCACTATGACCGTCAGTCAGTCTGTCTACCAGCACTGAACCTAACGGCATCATCCTCCCCGAGATTGAAAGAGACATCAAACTGTTGTACTTGAAAGTTTAAATCCCTTTATCTCTTTATTATGCCAGAATTTTTTGTTTCAGCTTATTATCTAGTCTTTTTTTTTTTTTTTGGCCGTACGATCGTTAACTTAGTGCGAATATAACGCTCCCTATTGTCACATGATCACGTGAATATAACGCTCCCTATTGTCACATGATCACGTGAATATAACGCTCCCTATTGTCACATGATCACGTGAATATAACACTCCCTATTGTCACATGATCACGTGAATATAACGCTCCCTATTGTCACATGATCACGTGAATATAACGCTCTCTATTGTCACATGATCACGTGAGCAAATAATTTCTTGCTGTCTGCTATATTTTTTTCTTTATGTTGTGACTTTTATGGAGTGAAGTTTTGCATTGGAACTACAAGTAAGTCATTTGCGTAGTGAACATTTCTAGCTTTTTTTATGAAGGCAGCATTACATACCATTTTCATTGCACCAGCTATATTCCAACCTATTGGATCCAGATTTGGTATGCCAAAGTATGTAATTTAAGAAATGATTTTGTAATAGCTAGCTAGCGTGTAGTAGCACTGAGGGTTCACTGCTATTTAAAAATAAAATTCAGAAAATGTAATTGAAGGTTTCCATTGATGGATTATGAGAATTTGTCTTGGCCTCCATTTTGCCAAGACAAATTCTCATAATCCATCAATGGAAACCTTCAATTACATTTTTAGTAAAAACTACTGTACAAGAAATTCTTGGCCTCCATTTTGCCAACACTGCAATATTAAGTAACACTTAATATTGCATTAAATTAATGCAATATTAAGTGTTGCTATCTGAAGGTTCTTTGTGGTGGTATTGTTAAAGATAGCTTGGGGCTACATATGTAGGCTATTTACATAGCAAATCTCGTGGTTTGGATTACACTTTTTGGTGCCAATTCGTCGAGTGTTTGTTGGGGATTCTTGGCTAGGAACTGGAGGACAGGATAAAATGGGTAGTGTGATGTATGTCAGTGTATCTCAGGAAGACATGTGGTCTAGACTGAAAGAATGTGGCACAGTAAGTCAGTTTGGAGGGAAGTTGGTGTAGAGTATGTGACTTTGAGGTCAGATCCAAAAACATTTCTAGGAACCATCATATTCTGCTGTTACCTGTGAGCTTGTTTACACCACCTTCCATTTGAACTCTGTGGTAATAATTCACTACCTAGTTATGACATGACTTGCAAAATGAAAGCAAGTCAGCAAATTGACCAAATTAATGAAAGAAGCTCAGGATAAGCTCATGTGAAGCGTTAGTGGGATTCTTTGATAAAATTAATGAAGAAATTAAAGTGCTGTCGAATGAAATTTTCTCAATCAAATGGTATCAATTGGGTTGATGGAAAAGCATAGGTAAAATGTGATAAAATTCTCAGTTGTTGGCCAAAGAATTGAACTCTGCCCCTACCTTTAGCCACCAGTGCTCTAACCTCTGAGTTGCGTCAAACCGTAAATTTTGTCTAGAGCTCTGGTGACTAAAGCCAGGGGTCCTGGGTTCAATTCACTGGCAACAACTGAAATTTTATCATCTTTAAACTTTGTATTTCCTTAGACCTATGTGATTGAGAAAAGTTCTTTCTTAGTTTTTTGAAGAAGTCAGAAACCTTATTTTAAAAGTGCCATTGTGAGTCAACTTTATTTTTGCCTTGTCTTTAGGAATACTTATCAAGCATCAACATAGTTCATCGGGACTTGGCTTGCCGCAACATCCTCGTTGGAGACAACAAGAACTTGAAGATTACTGACTTTGGTCTCTCTCGG
>WLWI01003657.1_pt1 | contig 13178 bp, 11 predicted proteins | sample 6701501 | NCBI WGS metagenome assembly WLWI01 (sample SAMN12718690, study PRJNA515312) | sponge metagenome | isolation source: marine sponge | host: Mycale hentscheli | place: New Zealand: South Island, Marlborough, Capsize Point | collected 2014-11-01
CCTCCCTCCTCTCGTTCCTCCCTCCTCTAGCCCCTCCCTCCTCTAGTCCCTTCCTCCTCTAGCCCCTCCCTCCTCTAGCCCCTCCCTCCTCTAGTCCCTCCCTCCTCTAGTCTCTCCCTCCTCTAGCCCCTCCCTCCTCTAGTCCCTCCCTCCTCTAGCCCCTCCCTCCTCTATCTTCCACCCACAACTCACATGTCTTAGCAGCCTCTTCCCAAATGTCTTTCTGTGAGCTCCTCTGGCCACCATTGATTCCAGTCCTCTCTCCGCCATCCCAATCATCCTCATGCAATGATGAATACGACCTGCTAAAATCACTGCTGGGGGTTTAGGGAAGCCCTACAGTCAACTTCACACAGTGTGAGTCAAGGTCCTAGTATAAACTACAGTAGTGAAGATATCTAGAGTAGAATAAACCACTTATTACACCTGTCAGAGTGGTTATGCTAGATATTTCACTCTCAGTCACGTGAAAATAATTAGCCTGCTCGTGAAATATTTCACTATATCACACTCTGACTCATGTGATAAGTTTTATAACTATATACACATACACACACATATACTGAGTACGATAATTATACTACAATGGATATTTTTCCTAGAGTATTTTTGTATCACGCAAGTCTTCAATATTTTCCCATACTGAATGCTCCAACACGCCACGCCCATTTGTAGTTCTAGACATGGACTTCTAGAAGTGGGCGGGGTTACCTCTAAACGTAACTTTTCGGAAAAATATCCTATGTATAATAAACAATTCATTATACTTGTCGTACAATATGGGAATGATATTTCACTTTCATGCTTGTTTCTTTCACTCGCCTTCTGCTAGTAAAAACAATTATGTGTTCTTGTGAATACGCTGACTCGTGCATCAAGTATTATATATATTTATACCATGGTTGCTGTGGTAACACCCATGGATTAAAAGTGATATTTTCAGGGTGATTTTTCCTGGGGCTATGATATTTTAAAATTCAATTAAAATTCAATTGAAGCACGCCAGAAAGTTTACTTTAGCAAGTTTACTTTAGCATTGTAGCTGCCAGCAGTAAGCAGTAAAGCAGCTAGCTGTGGTAAATTCCTGTGGTATGAGAGCGGCAGGAGAGTTATATGTGGTAGGGCTGGGGGTGAATAAATCACTTATACACCGCCTAGGAGGTGAATATTTTTTGCCCGTGGCCTAGAATTACGATCTGTAGCTAAGCGAGGCTACAGAAAAAATGGTTGTTATGCGTTTCTTATAGCCTAGAGCCATGGTACAAGTCGGTTGCACCGCTCGGTGCGCGGTCGGTACGGGATTTACACTATCCTCGGGCCTTCGGCCCTCGGTTGTGTAAATCCCATACCGACCTCCACCTCGTGATGTAACCTATACGTATGACCCTAGAAATTCAAATAATTACTGACTAAGTGGTAATTTCACAGTGGAATGTCAGTCTAAATATATGACTCAAAAATGATTTGTTCAAGTATGGTGCCTCTTATATGTACTCACTTACCTGATAATATACAGAGTCAGTCACATGCCATATTCTTATGTTGGCAAAGTAGTTGTAGTTCCGTACTAATCAGCTGCTATTATTCCAATATCTCCCCTAACAACTCTAGTCTGAAGTTACTGACAGAGACAGTAGCTAACCTTTTGACACACCTCCCACAAACTCTACCCATTAACCCCACCCATTACACCCTAGGTTCCGTCTTCCTCACCTCGCCTAATAACTCGAGTCTGAGGTTACTGACAGAGACCATCTGCCTCTTGGCTGGCTCCAAACTTCTAGCAGCCTCACACTCCTCCATCTTCTCCTCTGTCTCCAGGAACAGCATGTGCACCTTGCCGTTGCTGCCTCCAAGGAGACATCTGTAGTTGTCCACTTTGCTGACACATGTCACTATCATTTCCTGCATACACTGTGGGTCGATGGACACCTGGAATGGGAATGAAATAAGTGGAATACCATGTTCCCATTAATCATCATACTACTTATTAAGTCCTTAAAACCACAGGTTTATTTTTTATTCCATTAATTTACATCCGTTGAACAAAGATTATATTTCGATATCTATCCTTGCTCAGAGTCTAGAACGAAGAGATTTAAAAAATCTTAAAAAAGATTTTATCAGGATAATTCTATAGCAGAGAATATTTCGTTTGTAGTTGTTACACTACTTTAAAAATTGGACACCATTGTCTACACTAGCTAGTTCAATTCCAACTACACTTCAATAGTTTTGTTTTTCTTCAATAAAAGCTGCACGACTTACTTTTTTCAGGAGTATACTTCACAACTACGTCAGAGTACCACTCCAGAGTAAAAACAGCACTTTGTAGAATGAGCGAAGGGTTGATTGACAAGCCTGGTATCGACATTTCTACTTGTATCTCTTCTCAGAGCATCCATTGAGTCTCTCCTCGTTCCCATTGATATATACCTCATCCTCCATTACTTTACAATCCTGACTTTTGAGGCATTCCTCTCATACACCAAGTACACTCTGAATATATATGCTCTCGCCTGTCTTATAGAAGGTCTTGTGACTGGTGAAATGCATAAGCTGAACTTCACTGTCAATAGTGAAGAAGACTGCCAAAATTAGCTTTACCTCATGATTCCTGGAGCTTCTAGTCACCAAAAGAAAGTAGCTAACGGATTAAACAATAGGGTCAAGCAGAGTGAAACAAGAATCCATCGGGGTTGTAAATTTTTGAACCAAAGGTGAGCATGAGATAAAGTAATGAACAAGATGATAGTTTGGTGCAAACTTTCAGGCCTTGCAAGCTATGTATCTAGCCTTCATTCAATCTTGGAGTACACCACATCATAAAAGACTATAGAAGCAGAAGGCACCATTTCTCTTCAGCACACCATTAAAAGGCGAATATGCCTAGTACGACTCTAGACTAGATTTGACATTGTAGCTGAAAATATGGACAAAATAATATGTAAGAACAACTGACTTTCATGCATTTGAAGTTTCACACCCTCTACTTATTCAGCACGAGATGAAAGGCTATCAGTTCCCTTCAATGCATTTGCCACACATTTTATTGCTACATGAACACAAATGCAGTTGACATACTACCTCAATAATTGTGCCACATTTTGCATATCAATTTGATTGAAGATTCCAGAGCAAATATACTTCACATGTAAACAGAGAACTCAATGTTATACAGATTCACAGTATTGAACTTGTATGGGAGTGGTCCCATTAACGTCAATGCAGTTGCAGTAAGCTTGAAGTAAAGATAATTGCCGAGTCATATTCTATTCTTGCTCTACTTCCAGAAACCCATCATAGTTATCTATACTGTCTATATAATTACGGTATGTATTCATAAGAGAGTTATATTTTCATCTGATAGTATCATTAAGTCAAGGTAGGGGTGGATAAATGGCACATCCATGTTAGTTGTTTACAGTAACTTACCTGATATGCATTTGCTTATGCAAAAATTTAATTACCCAATACTCGTATACAAAATTTATAATAAACTGATGAAGTCCCAAATTACATGAGACAAATAAAGCAAACATTCATTATGTAAAAATTCCTATAACTACATATAGGATACTAGAGCCTGGAGAAGAATACACACTAATAGAGGCTTTCTGTCACCATGTCTCAGATAGTGTTCCTGCTGTCCAGCCTCCTGTGTGTGGCTCACTGTCTGATAAGGAGTCCTTCTCTTCCTATCCGTCTACCTAACAACCCACTCAATACTTCCTGTTCTCTACACAGAGACTATGATGCAGTCAGAGTACAAGTAAGGGAGATTCTTGATGCTTATCCACCATGTTCATGTGCAGGAGCTGAAGGCTGGACTAGGGTAGTGCATCTCAACATGTCTGACATGAACCAGCAATGTCCTAGCAACTGGACACTCATCACTACTCCAGTCAGAGGATGTGGACGCACTAACAACCAGAGAGTCTGTGATTCTGTAACTTATCCAGTTCATGGCCTCAACTACTCTCATGTCTGTGGGAGAATTCTGGCTTATCAGAAAGGCCTGACATCTGCATTCTATAACAGTATTGCATGGTCATACCTTAATACCATAGAGCGAGCTTACTTGTCTGGAGTGTCCCTGACTCATGGACCACCTGGTTCACGACAACATATTTGGAGCTTTGTTAAAGGCATATGAACTAGACGATGACAGGTACAATAATCACAAATGTCCTTGCAGTGTTGCTGACTATCCTTACCAAGTACCTTCATTTATTAACAACAATTACTTCTGTGATTCTGGGATCCCTGGACCTGACTATAGTTCCAATACCTATTATACACGTAACCCACTATGGGATGGCCAGGGGTGTGGCAATAATAGCACGTGCTGTGAGTACAACAATCCCCCATGGTTCTGCACATCTCTATCTCACCCTACCAATGAGGACCTGGAGATAAGGAGTTGTTACACCTATGTAATGCAGAATGAAAACATTGTAATAAGGCTAATGGATATATACGTCAAATAACTAACTGAATTTTTTAAACAAATCAACGTGTTTTTTTTTAACATTGTCTGCAAATTTTTTAATATTTTTGTGAAATTGTTATGTACTACAAGGATTACCCTCCATGTTTGTGTGTGTAATGAAAAAATAAATTTCCTATGAATAGCTATAAATATACTAAGAAAACTTCTCAGATCATGTTCCTTCTCTTCAGATTCCTTTATTTTTTTCCTCTTGATCCTTATCCACAAGATGACCACAAGCAACTAACAATTCCACCACGAATCTCCAGCATCACACTTCTAATGGCATGGCCTACACTGGGCTCGCGCTTAAGAGGTAAGGTGGGGCATACCACACTTATACAATCACAGTACCTGGGTTATAACTCACTGTTCATTTAGCACCAGCTATCTTACTACAGCCTTCTGCTTCAGCAAATTAAGCTGATGAGGAAGAAAGTTGGAAAAGGCACAGAGGGGAAAGAGGATTCCCTATTTCATACCAGATAAATTAAACCGAAGTTAAAACTATGTTCAGTGCTTGTAATATATGTAGCTTGACATAAACAGGCTGGCCATAGCACCATGTTGTGAGATAAGACAGAGAGAGTTCAAGTACCAAGAAAACTATATCATTGTAGTTATACTAACATCATTAAAAGACTCGCTTATTGTCATTTAAGTCTGTTGCTTGTCTTCTGTAATAATACTAAAATCATTGTACCAATGATGACAAAAATGTGGAGGACATAAAAGAAAAGTTTGAAAAGAAATCTCCACATAATACTTTAAACCTAAACACAGAGTAATGGAGATTTGAATAAAATACTCACTGAAAATGTGTTTTTCCTATTTGTTAATTGTATACAAGAATGTGGAATAAACACAACTCCAATTTGTTATCTTACATTACGTCAAATTGATGACTCTGACAGCTATTTAAAAACAAGAATAGGGCCTATTACATGACTGAAAGTATAGGGGAAAGAAACCCTGTCCATCCTGAGTCCATACCTCCATGCCTCAGCTGGTGTTCCTGCTGTCCAGCCTCCTGTGTGTGGCTCACTGTCTGATAAGTAGTCCTTCTCTCCCTATCCGTCTACCTAACAACCCACTCAATACTTCCTGTCCTCTACACAGAGAATGTGATGCAGTCAGGGAACAAGTAAGGGAGATTCTTGATGCTTACCACAAGGATGGAAACCAGCCTTGTTCTTGTGGAGGTGAAGGCTGGACTAGGGTAGTGCATCTCAACATGTCTGACATGAACCAGCAATGTCCTAACAACTGGACACTCATCACTACTCCAGTCAGAGGATGTGGACGCACTAACAATAACGGGGGAGTCTGTGACTCTGTAATTTATCCAGTTAATGGCCGCACCTACTCCCATGTCTGTGGAAGAATTCTGGCTTATCAGAAAGGCGTGACATCTGCATTCTATAACAGTGTTGTATACTCATACCGTAATACCATAGAGCAAGCCTACTTGTCTGGAGTGTCCCTGACTCATGGACCACCTGGTTCACGACAACATATTTGGAGCTTTGTTGGAGGCGCATTTGAACTAGATGATGGCAGGTTTAATGGTGAGAAATGTCCTTGCAGTGTTGCTGACTATCCTTACCGAGCACCTTCATTTATTAACAACAATTACTTCTGTGATTCTGGAATTCCTGGACCTGACTATAGTTTCCATACCTATTATACAGATAACCCACTATGGGATGGCCACGGGTGTGGCAATAATAGCACGTGCTGTGAGTACAACAATCCCCCATGGTTCTGTACATCTCTACCTTACCCTACCAATGAGGACCTGGAGATAAGGAGTTATTGTTGCTCAGTTATCATTCTCTATCATTGGTTAAGGCACCATCATCGTTACTAACACACAAGCGTACATAGATACTAGCTGCTTCCTAGGGGGGAAAAAACTCCTTTCTCAGACATGTTGGGCAATATGCCTAAAAAATAAGCCTTACTATTCATGCTATATACTCTCACATCAGCAGCCTGTAAATCAGTTAAAAGTCCCGCCATTTGCAATCTAATTAGCTCAGATTCAACATTATTTCTTTAATCACATGCCTCATAAAGTGCTATTTTAATCCTCTACCACCTTATTGTTTCATTTTTTCTTTTGTCCTTGTTTACTTTTAAGCAAAGAATAATAAACAGCATCTCTTGGAATTGATGCATCTATGTAGTTTTCAGCAAAGGAAGTGGATAGTCTGGCAGTAAGGGACATTTTGAACCATACCTGTTAATCCATTGTGCATATAGTTTGTAACTATTTTACATATGGTAAGATTCAAAAGACTTACCTGCTGGTCGTGTGGTAGCAGCAAAGAAGTCTGCAAACTGTGGTTTCTTCAATTATATCGGCCAAAATTAAGTTAAATCGAGATTTCTAGAAATAGTACAATCATTTTTTCAAAAATATTGAGTCAACCTTGAACAAATTGCAACAAAAGCTAACTCAACTGATTATTATGTTCTCTATAACAGCTAAAAAAAAAGCCTTAAGGAATCCTCCTGGGGAATGTGTGTACCTGCATATGTTGGTAGAGAATGTAAAACTGCTCATGTTCTCATTGGCTAAGATATTTTCAAACATTACCATACAAGGTCAAGAATTAAACTTGTTACTTATGCAAACATACCCTGACCCACTATATTATTTTCTATTTCTATTCTTTCTTTGTTCAGTCTGAGCAGTCTCATAAAACAAAAGCTTTATATTAGTCCTTCAAACATCAACGGGCGCCCTACCCTTGATAGCTAGTCCCACAGTTGGTGATTCTACAAGCAAAGCCTTGCTGTAGAATTAGCAAGATTAGCCTGCTGAGTACTCAAGTGGCACAGTATCAATTTAATAGTGTCGAATCCTGTCTGTGATAGTGGTCTGGCACACCACACATTTACAATACGTCTAATTAGAGATTCCGATCAATACTTGAGATTAAGGTCACATTACAGTAAGCTACTATAGTATGTCCAAGTTGAGTTGGCCGCAAGAAATCTTGAATAACTTTCGAACGGAAGCAGCTACGCATCCGGGGTTTGCACCATTGGAAAGTTTGCGCCGAAGCAGTTAAAAAATATTACCTCACAGTATACTCCAAAACCGGAGAGAAAGTGCTATTCCAAAACTCAATACAAAAGTCTATGGGAATAGAAAAACCACAAGTTTCCCGCTCAAAACGTGCCTGCTTTTAGTCATGCGGTACGGCTCAATTGATCACGCGGTACGGCTCAATTGATCACGCGGACAGTCTCCATTAACAATTTTGTAAACAATGAGCGGCTTCTTCTCAGATTGCTGCGTTTCTAGCTTTATATCGCGATTAGCTTAGGTTGCGAGTGTGGAAACAGGATAGACGGAGTGTCCTGTTGTCACAGAGGGTACAGGACCACCGGATAGGATGTTGGTAAGATTATTTGTCTACCTGTTCAATATCAAATGCCATTTCAGTGATATAGCTATCATTTAGCTAGCAACTTGTAATACAGTCACACTTAAGCTGTTGCCGTTTAATTATGTGCTTGTCAAAGCCGTGTTTATGCCAATTTCTTTTCTTCACTACTATAGATGCCGTTTATTGTAACGATTAGGACCAATTCAGGCAGCACTCCACCTTCCGGATCACAACTATATTTTTTATGTGTACTACTTAAATTCTATCATTTCATCAATTTTCACATACATATTATAAATAAACAATTGATATTTTTATTTAACAAGAAAGTCTAGTAACTTTAGCTACAAGTTAACAGTGCTGTACTGCTGAATCCTGTGAATATCAGAATATTTCTTGGGACACAGTAGGTAGAATAGACCGATTTTAATCCTGTCTCTTTAGAAGAACGACCCACCAGTTTGCGTTTTCCATCTGCAGTACATTTTCTGCGCGTAAGAAACACAAATATAATCGAAAACAGACGAGATGAGCTGTACAGCACCCGAAAAACTCCACAAACTTCACTAAATTTCTTTCTTTCAATAGGTACTGAATTAATGCGCACCTGTGCTACCGCCCCTTCTTCACATGCAACGTTGAGGTTTGCGCGCTTCATTGACTTGGATTCACATGACTAAATTGCTTCCGGTAAAGTACTAAATGCATTCCTCAATTACCGCGCTTGCGGTCGTGCCAACTCAACTTGGACATACTATAGATAGGATAAAGATAAATCATTCTTCTTGTTATAATGTCCATCATCAGTCAAACTTCCATGCCTCAGCTGGTGTTCCTGCTGTCCAGCCTCCTGTGTGTGGCTTACTGTCTGATAAGGAGTCCTTCTCTTCCCATCCGTCTACCTAACAACCCACTCAATACTTCCTGTCCTCTACACAGAGACTATGATGCAGTCAGAGAACAAGTAAGGGAGATTCTTGATGATTACCACAAGGATGGCAACCAGCCTTGTTCTTGTGGAGGTGAAGGCTGGACTAGGGTAGTGCATCTCAACATGTCTGACATGAACCAGCAATGTCCGAACAAATGGACACTCATCACTACTCCAGTCAGAGGATGTGGACGCACTAACAATAACCAAAGAGTCTGTGATTCTGTAACTTATCCAGTTCATGGCCGCACCTACTCCCATGTCTGTGGGAGAATTCTGGCTTATCAAAAAGGCTGGGCATCTGCATTCCGTAACAGTATTGTATACTCACTTAATACCATAGAGCAAGCCTACTTGTCTGGAGTGTCCCTGACTCATGGACCACCTGGTTCACGACAACATATTTGGAGCTTTGTTAGAGGCTTATTTGACCAAGATGATGGCGGGTCCAATTTTAATATATGTCCTTGCAGTGTTGCTCACTCTACTTTCCAAGTACCTTCATTTATTAACAACAATTACTTCTGTGATTCTGGGAACCCTGGACCTACCTCTTATTACAAAACCTATTATACACATAACCCACTATGGGATGGCCAGGGGTGTGGCAGTCATAGCACGTGCTGTGAGTACAACAATCCCCCATGGTTCTGCACATCTCTACCTCACCCTACCAATGAGGACCTGGAGATAAGGAGTTGTTACACCAATGTAATGCAGTATGAAAATATTGTAATAAGGCTAATGGATATATACGTCAAATAACTAACTGAATTTTTTTTAACAATTCAACGTTTTTTTGAAACATTGTCTGCAAATTTTTAAAATTTTTGTGAAATTGTTATGTACTACAAGGATTACCTTCCATGTTTGTGTGTAATGAAAAAATAAATTTCCTAAGAATAGCCACAAATATACTAAGAAAACTTCTCAGATCATGTTCCTTCCCTTTAGATTCCTTTAGTTTTTCCTCTTGATTCTTATCCACAAGATAATCACAAGCAACTAACAATTCCACCACGAATCTCCAGCATCACACTTCTAATGGCATGGCCTACACTGGGCACTCGCTTAAGAGGTAAGGTGGGGCATACCACACTATACAATCACAGTACCTGGGTTATAACTCACTATTCATTTATCACCAGCATTCTTACTACAGCCTTCTGCTTCAGCAAATTAAGCTGATGAGGAAGAAAGTTGGAAAAGGCACAGAGGGGAAAGAGGGTTCCCTATTTCATACCAGATAAATTAAACCGAAGTTAAAACTGTGTTCAGTGCTTGTAATATATGTAGCTTGACATAAACAGGCTGGCCATAGCACCATGTTGTGAGATAAGACAGAGAGAGTTCAAGTACCAAGAAAACTATACCATTGTAATTATACTAACATCATTAAAAGACTCGTTTATTGTCATTTAAGTCTGTTGCTTGTCATCTGTAATAATATTAAAATAAGTGTATTAATAATGACAAAAATGTGGAGGACATAAAAGAAAAGTTTGAAAAGAGATCTCAACATAATACTTTAAACCTAAACACAGAGTAATGGAGATTTGAATAAAATACTCACTGAAAATGTGTTTATCCTATTTTGTTACGTAAATGTACACAATGTGGAATAAACACAACTCCAATTTGTTATCTTACATTACGTCAAATTGATGACTCTGACAGCTATTTAAAAACAAGAATAGGGCCTACTACATGACTGAAAGTATAGGGGGGAAAGAAGCCCTGTCCATCCTGAGTCCACACCTCCATGCCTCAGCTGATGTTCCTGTTGTCCAGCCTCCTGTGTGTGGCTCACTGTCTGATGAGGAGTCCTTCTCTTCCTATCGGTTTACCTAATAATTAACTATATACTTCCTGTCCTCTACTTGGAGAACTAGTAAAAGAGACTTTTGATGCTTATCCACAAGACGACCATAAGCAACTAACTCTTCCTCCACTCATTTCTAGCATCCCATGTCTAATGCCAAAGCCTACCCTGAGGTTCTTGCCTAAAGTGGATAAGTAGCACCTGAAGGAATCCATACAGTTGCTGGACAACTACTCAATGAGTAAGTCGTACACCAAAGAACTGCAAATCTATCTAGGATGGTACAATCTCTTCTCTGTGCTTCTTGGTGATGCTTCGTTTCTATTACTTTTCTTCAGGTCGGCTTTGAAAGTATAAATTCCCACCTCTCAACCATTACAATGTAAGAATGAAAGTCAATTTTTACCCGAGTCACCAAATAAAAGTACTTTGAACTGGCGTAAGTTAATAAAAAAAAACGTTTGAAATCAACTATGGAATCAACTGCTCTAGGACTGAAGTCCAAAGAACACAAAAATTATTACTGTCATTTCGACCAGCTAATCCATTCACAAAATAGAATACTCCAGACACATTCTACTTATGGCCATACTTAAACATTAGATACTAAGTGAATAAATTTGAGAAGAATTTACCTGCTGGATTTTGCAGAAGAACATCAAAAGGAGGGATAGACAATTAAATTCCTTTGTCCCACTGAGTTCTGGCCTTGGGCCACCTTAAAACTCTAACTTGTATTCCTGTTGTTGTTTTTTTGTTTTCACTTACTTTGTTGTTGTTCATTGTTATTGTTATTGTTGTCGGTGTTATTTTTGTTTTTTGTTGTTTTTTGTTTTGTTTTTTTCGTTTTGATTTACTACTTTTTTGGCATTTCTTGCTGGAATACATGTAGGCAATGTAAAGAATGTAAATTAGTAAATACACTACACATGACAGAGTAAAAAGTAAGAATAATGTACAGCAAAAGTTAACGAGATAAACACATGTGTATCAGAATAAATAATTAACAGCAACTATCAACACCACTCCAACCTTCCTCATGTATTCATTCATCAATCCCAAATAACTTCCTACCATACCTTGACACTTTGATTGTAGTATGAGATTGTGTCTTTCCCAATGACGACCACACCCCCAAGTGGGAGTGGCATTGCCTGCAGCAGACTGGCTTGGGCCTCCACTTTGATGGGTTCCCAAGGACCTTTGACAAGTTCCTTCTCCTTCATTGATATTGTGAACGTCTTTAGTTGGCGACTCCCACTTTGCTGGAAGGGGAAAGAAAAAGAAAAAACTCAAACACTCCCTCCAGTGACATATGTACAAGAAGAAAGAGGTGGGTGGAAAAGGGAGGAATATAACCACACCCACATCAACAAATTAAATCAGCTGCTAATAAGTCATCAACCCTTTGAGTACTATAAAGCTAAATAGGTAGTGTGCCAATCCACAGTGCATGACGACACCTTACCAAATTACCTACATTTCTAACTCATAAATGGTTTACCATGTACTGCATAAATTATAACTGAATAGGTGAGTTGTACGTATGTATGACCACACCCCTCCTCACCGTCAGATAAGCCAGGGTCGGCCGGTTGTAGCCCCATAGGAACTGCATGTCGATAGCGTGGAGGTCGTCCAGACGGCAATTGAAGGCTCGCAGCTCCTCGTTGGTATCGAGCTTCAGCGGAACAATCTTGAGCAGTCCGGAGTAGAGATGCAGAGCTATGACGGAGCACTGGGGATCGAGGGCACCCAGCATGTCGCCTGCAGTTGGCCGCCCCACACGGTCCTGCGTAATGGCGTAAACTTAGTTGATGCATTAGATACCTGATAATATCACTCGTTTAATTGGATATTACAAAATCATGGTATATATCAAATCAAGTATCAATATTATAACTCGTGCAGTGAAACACAAATGGGACACTCACAGATCTACGCAAAACTTCATTTCCAGCACTTGGTAAACTACGTAGCATAAAAGCAAAACAAAACGTGGGCGGCAAGAAATTATTTGCTCACGTGATCACGACATACAAATAGGAGCTCCACCCACACAACCTATGTAGTAACTATACGTGGCTAAGGAAGTTCATGTTTACAATTTAACAGTTAATTATCAGTAATCTCCAAAATCAAAGCATAACAGACAGGACAACTACCATAACCCTCTGACACATGACAATTAAAAACTTGAATGGTTATTAGTAATTATTGTGTATTCAGTGATGTGTGTGAAGTGGAGCCCCATGAGGAGGAGGAGGATGCTGTGCACAGAAACAATGCATTCATAAGATATTCTGTCATTTAATTTACATAATGGACTACACACACACACACACACACACACACACACACACACACACACACACACACACACACACACACACACTCACACACACAAATGCAAAAAATGCAAATTTTCTTGCTGCCGCTAGGCGGTCACGCGCACCTGGCAGAGCCAGGATGCCTGTGCACTAAGCAGGCACTGTGAGCCGTGCAAGCAAAGCTCCTGGAGCCGGGCTAGGA
>WLWI01003658.1_pt1 | contig 13176 bp, 9 predicted proteins | sample 6701501 | NCBI WGS metagenome assembly WLWI01 (sample SAMN12718690, study PRJNA515312) | sponge metagenome | isolation source: marine sponge | host: Mycale hentscheli | place: New Zealand: South Island, Marlborough, Capsize Point | collected 2014-11-01
TGTAATTATAGTAGTGTGTCTATCATTACTCTGTAATTATAGTAGTGTGTCTATCATTACTCTGTAATTATAGTAGTGTATCTATCATTACTCTGTAATTATAGTAGTGTGTCTATCATTACTCTGTTATTATAGTAGTGTGTCTATCATTACTCTGTAATTATAGTAGTGTGTCTATCATTACTCTGTAATTATAGTAGTGTGTCTATCATTACTCTGTAATTATAGTAGTGTGTCTATCATTACTCTGTAATTATAGTAGTGTGTCTGCTATTGTTTTTCCCTCACACCATCAAGTGTTATCTATACTATACATTAACATTTTAGTAATTGTGAGAATGTCACTTTATTGCTCTATCTCCAAAAGAGCGTGTGCAATCACTATGGTAGATACAGGAGATTGTGTAGTACCAACTGTAGCTCTAATAGTGAGTCACTAACTTAAAGGCTGACTTGCTAGTACATCAGTTCAGATCACTTGCCATGTTTTTATAGGTGGATATAGTGCGTTCCCAGATTATTCAAACTTATACCAAACACATGGCAACCAACAGCAAGCTTATTATAGTGGAGGTAAGTAAGCATTAGATAATCCTACTGTAAGGTCATGTGTACTGTAAGGTCATGTGTACTGTAAGGTCATGTGTACTGTAAGGTCATGTGTATGTTTTTGTACACTTGTATTCAGGTCAGTACCAAAATTATCCTAGCTATTATGGAAGTGGGTACACTCAAGCAGAGCAGTCTTATGGAACATCTTCTGGCAACCAACAAGTAGCTGCATCTGCTCAAAACCAGCATGTGCCATTTCAAAACCCTTCTGCTCAAAACCAGCACATACCATTTCAAAATCCTTCCGCACAGAACCAGCATATGCCATTTCAAAACCCTCACTCGTATGGATCAAGCAATGGACGAGCTGCACCGGGAGGTTATAATAGTACTGCTGGATCAGCATCGGATGGGTACAGCACAAGTTACAACTATCCGCATGATGCCAGGCAAACTACAGTGGCTTCTGGCTCCCAGTTTTCTTCTTATGACCACACTGTGGCACCTAATAGCTACTCTCATATGGGAGGGCATTCAACTGCTCAGCTATGATTCTACTACCTAGCCCTAAACATTATAGGACTTTGCAGATCTTTTATCGCCAACCTTTTTATTATTCCTGTTATTTCTGCAAATTTGTCACAAGTGCCGTATGCTGGCCTTTTGAGGTCATCTTTTCTGTTATTGTCATCAGTCAAGATTTATAAAAAGTGTCTATAACCACCTAAATATTATAATTAGCAAATAGTCGGTTTATAGTTAACTCCATGCATGTACTTTATAAACAGTCGAGTACTTCTCATTAGAACATAACCACTTTAACAGTTACTCTGTGCAGGGCGGCAATGGTGATAGTAAGTTATCTTTAGTGTTTGTTAAAGTATGATGTAATTAATGGGGCAATGGAGTCCTAATTGTGTGTCCAACACATGCTCCTTGTTGATAGACCACATATACATACTCCATATATTGGGTGGGATTTTATATTAGTGAAAGGTTTCAACTAAGTTGTGTAACTAGAGAAATTATTAAAATGTTACATTTTTTGTATCTAATTTGCTTTTGATTATTTTAATACAATAGTTCTGACATCTTATGACTGTTAATTACTCCTGCTTGCTTCAGTAGGTAAAGTAACAAAACATTTTACTTTACATTATATATACTATAAGTGTGATTGAAATGAATTACTGACTTGTCACATATCTGGTTAGCCAAAAGCCGAGTAGTAGCCTGGGACGAGTTAAAAGTCTGGCAAGGTCCATGTCTGTGTAGAGAACTGCTGTTGATTGTAATTGTTAGTTTAGGACATTTTATGGTTGGTTGCTCACATCTGATTTGACTGAAATTGTTTTGTTGTAGTGAACTTTATAAAATGTTGGAAAAATACTTTGCTGTTTTCTGGGATGAATTGGGTTCTTGGAGTAGTTAAAAGAATTATAAGTGTACAGCCAAATTTTTTGCCATCAGCAATCAATTACAGCAACAAGACAGTATAGCTATCTACCAGCTAATATAACTTGATTTAGAGGTGCCAGGACTAGTTATATATAATCACAAGTAGCAATTGAAGAGCTCGGTATTGTTTTAGCAAAGTTGGGCGATGAATTACCTGATACTATGCTTCCAATTAACATAAGGTAGCACAGATAACCAAGATAATTCTCAAGGAGACATTGGCTATACCACAAATGGAATTGGCACGAATTCAGTGTTGGACTTTGTTTCTAGGAGTATGTGAATATACTATCGCGTATAAGCCGGGACACAATAGCATGCCAACACTGATATGTTGAGTTGGTTACCTAGTGGAGCTGCACCTTCAAACATTCCTGAGACAATATGCCTACTAGAAATACTGGTTTCATCTCCAATCAAGTCAGTGGACTAGTCAGGACTTGGCACTAGCCAAGGTGCGAGTCTTGTTAGTGTCGGGACTGTTCATCTAGCAACCTGAACAAATAGAAACAATAAACTAACATGTATACATACATCAACTTATTACATCTAATCATATTCACGGTCCGTCCAGAACCACTGTATTCTTTTTCATATCATCCCCTATATATGTGCTGTGAATTGTATATATAGTACTTATTACAGGAGTCAGAGTGTGATATGGCAGAATATTTCAGGCTAATTATTTTCATGAGGCATGAGTGAAAATAAAGCCTGAGAGTGAAATATCTTGCCATATCACTCTGACAAGTATAATAAGTGGTTTATTCCACACTAGATATCTTTACTAGTAACTCACTGGTAAGTTTGGTTGTAGGGGCTACCCACACACCCCAGCTGATATTTTAGCAGCTGATCTAACCAGTTTGGAGTTGGCTACATACACCTGATCCAGAGGAGTTAGGTAGTGGTAAAAACCAAGAAAATTGAATGAAAAGTTCAGCCAGCTGCTATAACTACAAGGGTAATGAGCTTGCAGTGAAATAACAGCATGAAATATAGTGAGTTATTTCACAGGTCATGTACCTAAAGATATCATTGTGAAGATATCTAGGGTAGAATAAATAAATATATATATATATAATTATATGCACTGTAAGTTGTCTTGGGAAAATTAGTCCATCATAAGTCAAGCTCAGTGAATGCAGACCGTTACCTGCTAGTGGCTTGTTGCTGTGGTTGAGTCCTACCATGCCGGCATAGTATCTGGTTGCTCGCCACACACTAGCCGCGGGGCGTCAACTTGCTGAAGCTAGGCGTAGCTTATGGTGGGCTCTGGTCCTTCGACCCTCCAGTTCAGGGATTTACGAACCCTGAACAGGGACAGTATCCACAGGAGAAGATTGTTTCGCTGTCAGTCCCCAACCGAATTTTCTTGCTTGTGACTAGTGAAGTATCCAAATAATCCATTAAGTTGACCACTTCTGCTACCTGTGGAACATCTGAATTACTTCTAGGTGAAGGTAATGGAAGCCTGCTAAGGGCATCTGCATTTTGTACCCCATTTTTGAACTCAATGACATATTTATAGGCTCCCAGTGTCAGGGCCCACCTTTGGATCCTTCCTGATGCCATAACTGGAACAGCTTTGGTGTCTCCAAAATATATGTGAGTGGCTTGTGATCTGTTTTGAGTGTGAACATGCGGCCATACATGTATTGATGAAACTTCTTCACCCCAAATATGATTGCTAAGGTTTCCTTATCGAGTTGCGAATATTTCTTTCAACCTGAGTTAGGGACATCAGTGAATCGATGTGATAAAACAGCGCCAACTTCATACGACAAAGTGTCACATGCCAGAATTAGAGGGAGACTGCTGTCAAAGTGGACTAACAATTCTGATAGTAGCAGTTCTTTAACAGGACTAAAAACTTGTTCCTGTGCTCTCCCCCAAGCCCATCTTGACTTCCTCTGCAACAGTGAATATAATGGTGCTAACGTCGTGGCCAGATCTGGAAGAAATTTGGCATAATAATTGACAAGACCAATGAATGACCTCAACTCAGTCACATCCTTAGGCTTCGGTGCATCTACTACTCCACTGACTTTCGATTTCGAGGCATGGAAACCCTGAGCACTAATAGTATGCCCTAGGTATTCAACTGATGGCAACATAAACGCACATTAATTTTTCTTCAATCTCATTCCTGTATTTTGTAGTCGTTCCAGAACTTGGGATATCTTTTGAAGGTGTTCCGCTCTAGTTGAGCCTGTAATCAAAATATCGTCAATGTACACACAAACTTTGGAGATACCCTGCAGGAGATTTTCCATAGCTCTTTGGAAAACAGATGGAGTTGACGAGATCCCGAAAGGGAGTCGTGTATAACGGAACAGACCACGATGGGTGTTAATTGTAGAATACTGTCGGGACTCTACATCCAATTCAATTTGTTGGTAGGTCTAGCTTAGTGAATGATTTGCCACCAGCTAGTTTCGCAAATAAATCCTCAATTCGGGGGATAGGATATTTATCCAATTTAGCTGCTTTGTTTATTGTAATCTTGTAATCTCCGCAGATGCGGACAGTGCCATCGTTTTTGAGAACTGGAATGATGGGAGCAGCCCAGTCTGAAAATTGTACTGGCTCAATAATTTTGAGGTCCTGCAGCCGATTCAACTCATCTTCTACTTTCTTGCATAGAGCATAATAATACGGCATTGAAAAAACAGGGAGTTGCATCAGCCTCTTTGTAAATCTTAGCAGTGCTTCCCTTAAGCAGTCCTAATTCATCTTTAAATACATCAGTATAATATACTGATGTTTAAAGATGAATTAGGACTGCTTAATATTATTGATCCAATATGTCCTCCAGTGTCACTACTTTGTTGACAAAGATGCTCTGCCAATCCAGCCTCAATGCCATCAACCAATTTTGTCCTAACAGCGACGGTCCAGACCCTAGAGTAACTCTCAGTGGAAGGTTAACTTTGTGACTGTTGTGTTCCACACTCACTACAGCACAGCCTTTCACTCCTATTTCCTCCCCTGTGTACGTGAATAACTTCACTCTTGCATTAAGTAGCGAAATTCCAGAATGATTCAATTTGCCGAATGTTTCTTCACTCACGAGCGACACTGATGCTCCTGTATCCAGCTCCATCTCCAACATTAATTTGAACTGCCGAATGTTTCTTCACTCACGAGCGACACTGATGCTCCTGTATCCAGCTCCATCTCCAACATTAATTTGAACTGCCGAATGTTTCTTCACTCACGACTAGTCACGAGCGACACTGATGCTCCTGTATCCAGCTCCATCTCCAACATTAATTTGAACTGGAACCATCAATGGCTTACTGGAACCATTAGACACTTGATAAAGTGTGTACTCTTCGTATTTCTCATCTTGCTCATTGTCTTGTTCCTCCATTACCAGGTTAGTTTGCTCACGTCTACCACTTTCATTGAGCCTTCTTTCTCCCCTTTTCCTGCAAACTGATGCCAGATGACCTTTCTTCTTGCAATAGTTACATGTATATTCTTTCTTACCAGCACTGGGAGTGTGGGTGTCTTCCACCACAGCGGAGACACAAGTTATTACGAGGAGCACTCTCTCCGCTCTGCCTTCGAGGTTGCGAGGACGTTTTGTCACCCCGCACTCGATGGATGTCTTCGTCGTTCGCCTCCTTCAATGTTGCAAGTCGCATACTCTGATCCAGGCGGTCTGAATTCTTTTGAGCAGTTTCTGCCGCCAGAGCTAAATCGTAAGCTTTGGAATACGTTAGATCTGCCTCTTGCAGAAGGCGTTGTTGTGTCTTTTTATTCCTGATCCCACAAACAATGCGATCACGAAGCATTTCGTCCAGAACGGCTCCATAGTTACAATGTTCCATAAGCTTCCTCAATGCCGCGACGAAAATATTCACTGACTCGCCCTGGTATTAAATTCAAAGCGACTCACTATAGTGGAAGGTTTGGGATTGAAATGAAGTGATACAAGGGCCACGATTTCATCAAATTTCAATTCTTCAGTGTTTTTGGCAAAGCAAGAGTTTTAATTAGCCGGTAGGTGCTAGCTCCCGACTCCACTGAGGATGATTGCACGTTTCGTCGTATTCGCAATAAAGTAATTTTCCACTCGTTCGACATAATCGACCCACTCTTCCTGCTCGCTGTTAAAGCTCGTGATACTGCCGTGTATTCCTCCTTCTGCCATAGTATTCTCGCCGCCAATTTGTAGTATTTGCATGCAATAGTTAGTTAAGCTAGATCCCCCATTCACAACATACTCAACTCAATTTCATACTTCACAAGAATGATCAATCTGACAATGCACAAAATATTGCATCATCATGGTTTGAGGTAGATGATAGAACTGTGGCCAGAGGAATGTAATTACACTAGTAATAATGATAACAATGAAGCACCTAAGGTGCGAACCCTCAGCGCTATTAAACACTACTTAGCTATTACAATATTCCAAAAGAACAAGCAATCTGTTAGCTATTTTTAATGAGGTATCAAAATAGCTCGACCAATGAAAATGGTACATGGAAAGGCTGTCTTCATAAAAGAAGCTAAACTATCCAGAAACACTCACCTGTACACATTAACGAAACTTCACTTCTTTCTTAACAGTTGATTTAGGTATGAACTTACTCAGGATGAAGATTTAATACCTTTTATTGTGCTACTTTTGTTTTAATTTCGGGCTAATCATTGAGAAAACGCGAAGCTTTCAACTCCGCGTAGGTACCAGTTTCAGTGGGCAACGCCCCCTAGCGTAACGTCATAATCACGTGAGCAAATAATTTCTGCAGCCAGCGCGGTGTAAATCGCTTTATGCTCGGAGAAGTTAACGGAGTGGAAAGAAGTGAAGACGATTCGTTATGGTTGTCAATGGACACTTTTCTAAGTGATTCATGTCAGCGGTAGGGAAAAAATGTTCAGCACACTATGTAATAAATTTCTGCATGCTTTACGCTAGAAAAAATTTGCTGAAATCTGTTTAGCATTTAGCCATGCGTGCAATCCCAAATATAATTGGATTCTACACCCCCAAAACCCCAAGGAAGAGTCTTTTTACTTAATTCTAATTCTAAGTTGTTGTAGAGCAAAATTTAGCATTAGCATCGCACAACCACGAAAATTCCAGGAGTTGCCCTCGTTGCCACTTGGGCAACCAAGCTGAATTTGTCCTAGGACCCCATAGGAAGTAATAAACTCTGAGTTTAACTCAACTACTAAATGAATAATTTTTACACTTCATCTCTTTGAACAATTGCAAAGAAAATAGATGATTGCACCACCATAACACTTTATCTGCAAGCAAGATAGAAAAATAATGCGTAAAAAAAAAAGAAAAAGAAAAAGTGAGAGAAATTGCCAGGTGAAGACAAAACTTGCAATTTAGAGTCTGAAGATGTTCCAAAATTTAGTTCTCAGTATCCATGTTGGTGGTTGTGGGAGGCATAACTATGACAGCAATAAACACAAGTAACTACAAGAACTATTGCATTGTAACTACTTACTTGGTGGTACGACTATTGTAAGCCGACCCTTCTTCTGGGTAAGTATATGTACCTGAAGAAGGATAAGAGTTGGAGCCGTAAGAATTGGAAGAATAAGAATGAGAAGAGTACGAGCTATCAGTTGTAGCTGCTGTATTGTATCCTGCACTAGAATGAGTGGGAGGAGGCTGAAAGGAGCCATATGAAGTTTGGGTAGACTGTTGCTGACTATGTTGCCCACTGGGTCCAGGTCCATATGACTGATCACCTGCTTGATGACCATAACTTGGATAATGTCCATAAGCTGGCTGATTAGCTGTTGACATACAGTAAAAAAAACTCTGAGATGTTACAATACTAAAATTACTTCATTACTACATTACCATTCTCAACTGCACTACCATATAGATGGTTTCACATAATAAATATAGTATATAATCATGCAGGTATCCATACACTCACTCAGGGTTTCATACAGGAATAATTTTCTGGGGGGGGGGGTAGAAGAGTTTAGGAAGGAGGGCACATGTAGCGAAATATTTGTTAGACCACACCCATTTATGACTGCAACTTTCATAATACAGTACTAGTAAACAGGTAACAACTACAGTGCTTCCAGCTTAAAGAGTGAATTTTTTAGCTTTTTGGTTAAGGTTGCTAATTCTGCTATAATTTCTCAAGTATGTGTAATAGAAAGCTTTGTAGTATTATACATTAATGTCATATTAACATACAGACAAAACAATTTTGTGGGTTTGTGGTTATTTTTGTGGTTATAGGTGATGGAGCTGGGAGCTTCAAGACAGTGAATTTGGAAGTGTTTAAGCTGAAAAAAGAGAAGTTATTTTTCCTTATCTCTATAACTTGGTATACCGATACTTTACCTGATTTTGTGGGCACACGAAATTTGAATCTCAAAATATTTTAAATTTTGAAGTGTTTAAGCCAGGATTTTTTAATTTATTGAGTTATATCTCAAAAATTTGACACATGATGTAAAATTACCTTAAAATTATTATGTATAACTTTGGTAAGCTATACCTTGAAAATGAAGTGAGTTGTGGCTGTTTTTCACCAAAAAAATTTTTTACGCACGGTAAGAGTCATCAAATGACGACGTTTAGAGCAAGTTGTGGGCCTTTAGTACACGTAAACGGGACGTCACAAAAAAGCGCATGCGTATTTGTGTCATAAAGGTACGAGGGCGCCAGTTTACCACTAATTGTTGCACGGGTATGGCTGATTTAGCCGGTTGTATCTCAGGCCCGTGGGATCAAGTTTTACGGCGCTACTGCCTATTACGGCCAGCGTTTTAGCTGCCGTCTGGAGCTGCACAACTCTTAGGACTCCAACTACATCGACCTGATGTTGTCAGAATACCGAATGCTGGGAGCCTTCGGAGTATTAAACTCCTTCAGCTCTTGAAAAGGAGGATCTCTTGGATAGGCTTGGCTCCAAGTTAGTAATACCAGCCAACAATTCTGACTGATTTCGACTTCGCTTACTGCTGCTAGTAGAACGAAGAGAACCCATACAGCCGCTTGCAGTTAGGGAAAGTCCCGTCTTACTGCTCAGGGAAATAACCGTTCGACCTTAGCTCGTTAACTAGCTACGTCTAATGACGAACTACCGCAAAATCTTGACGTCAAAATTAGACACATGATGTAAAATTACCTTAAAATTATTATGTATAACTTTGGTAGCTATATCTTGAAAATTAAGTGACTTGTGGCTGTTTTTCTCCAAATTTTTTTTTGGCACTGTAAGGGTCATCAAATGATGACGTTTAGAGCAGGTTGTGGGCCTTTAGTACACGTAAATGTGACGTCACAAAACCGCGCATGGGTATATGTATCATAAAGGCATGAGAGGCGCAAGTTTACCGCTAAATTGTTGCATGGCTATGGCTGCTTCAGCTACGGTTGTATCTCAGGGCCGTGGGATCAAGTGTTACGGCATTACTTCCTATCACGGCCAGTGCTTTAGCTGCTGTCTGGAGCGCACAACCCGTAGGACTCCAACTGCATCGCCCTGATGTTGTCAGAATACATAATGCTGATTCGACCGTAGCTCGTTAACTAGCTACGCTTAATGACAAAGTACCGCAAAATCTTGACGGGAAAAAAAAAAAAAGGCGTAAAATGTATTAGAGTGAATGAGAAAAGTGCTGTTCTCCATTTTCCATTCTCTAAACAGGCAGTTTTACTATTGGAAACATTATTGGGATGATGAAGAAAAGGTAGTGTATGTTAAATGACTGTAGTGAGGTTCTATACAGTAGTTTAAAAAAATCCACTCTTTAAGTTGGAAGCACTGTATATAACTGCATAGTATAATGAAAATTGCAGCTTCTAAATAAAACCAGTCATACCTGTTCTTCCGAGCAAACAACAAAATTACAGAATACCATTATAAATCATAACCACAGAATACCATTATAAATCATAACCACAGAATACCTTTATAAATCATAACCACAGAATACCTTTGAGTAGTAAATATTATTAATTTATTTCATGAAATTCTGGGTTGGTGGGAGGAAATCCCAGGGCCTTTGTATGAAACCCTGACACTACAACACTCAAAATGGTCTAGTTTGAAGAGACATGAATTATACTTACAATAGTAATCGTAACTTTGCTGCTGGAAAGGTGGTGCTCCTCCATAGTTAGAATATTGCAAAGATGCATGAGCAGGGTAAAGTTGAGCTTTTCTGGGATCTATACATACATATAACCAGTAATATAATGAGTGAGCTATATTTAGAACTGTTACTTAATACATATACCGTAATTAAAGAAGAAATTTCTTTTGAAGTTAAAAACTTTCTGCAATTAATTTAATAATATATTAATTATTATAACTCCTGGACCACAAATACCAAAGAAACAAAAAAGAGGAAAGGAAATCATGACATCTTAAATCATGTTCATCAAAGTCACAATTTTACCAGCTCTACGATCAAGTCTTTTTGAAAATATTACAAGCTAAAAGATGGTCTTCAGATCTTCATGGGTCTCTGTACCTCAAAAGTCAGAGCTCTCGTAGATAAGAAAGTGGACCAAGTGAAAAAATGCACGCAAAAGAAGTGAATGTCACCTACATACTAACAGAAAACTAAAACAGCGCTGTTAGTAGTGAGCATGTCAGCCTTTAGGCATGTCAAATCTTAAGTGATATATAATGGGCGCTGCCCCTAACTTCCAGGGAACAGTTGTGTTATGTATATGAAACAAGTATTTATGAATGTGTGGGAGTTATGTAGTGAGTCTTAGGCTGAGGCCTTGACTGAAGCTTGAACACAATTTTTTCATAATCATAATCATGGAGACTTTGCCCTATGTATTTATGATAGGAAGCCATTTTTAAAGGAGGGGGAAAAGGGGTGGGTAATTGTTTAGTTGGGATTTCAAGGATGATTCTGAAGGTCAGAGATAACTGCTCCCATTCACCTCCTGCCTGACTACCATTGATCCTAACAAACCCCTTCAATTTGTAAGCGTGTTACAAAACTATGTGTATATTCATGAATACGTTACAGCTTAATGGTCTGGCAAAGCATCGTCATTATCTAAATGGGTGAGGCGTCATTACATTCAGTAGAAGGCGGTTAAGGGTGCTGGCACACTCTTTGAGCGCGAAAAACCCGCCAAATAGGCCACGGTTGCTAGGGCGTGTTAAACTTACTTCTGTCCCCCCGAGTTATTTTATTTATGCAGGCCAGCAAGTACTGCTAGGAGAAAGCACTTACCAGGAATGCAGTACTGCATGACTACCGCCGTAGTTTAGAAGCCGATATATTGTATATTATTTTCTTACCCTTGCGTGTATGCCGTAACATTGAGTTTTTATTGAATTATATTTTACTTTTCTATTTACTCACCTTACCACGTGAACTATTGTTGATTATTTCTATAAAATTCCGCATATTAAAAATATCTCAATGTTATAGGGTCGACCCCTTGTGGCCCTAACCCTGGCAAAGTTTGAACCATGGCCATTCATCCATTCCTGATCCTGAGCAGTACGCGAGAGAAGATTCTGGATCCATTACTTTAGTGCGCGCGGATTTTTTATTGTAAGTTGACTCCGCCCCACCCTAACTGTACGCGTGTAGTGGTGAGTGTGGCACAGCTGCATTTCATGGGCACTATTTTTTTTGTTACAAAGCGGGGCGTGACTTTGTGGTAGATAACGCGCGACTAAAGGTGCCCACGCATTGCTATGTGCCAGCACCTTTAATTGTAGTTGGAAAGTAATCTCGTGTCACCAGTCCCTTAACTAAACCCTAGGCTACGCAACACTAGCTCAAAACCGGGTGAAATCGGCGAGGATAAGCAGCGATTCAGCTTAGGAGGGAATGGTGGCACTGTTCCCCACCTTGTCCCATCTTAAATGAAGCGCTGCTAATGGTTGTTTAAAAAATAGCAAGAACTATAGTTCCTCATTGATTAACGTATCAAATGAGAACTACCATATTGACTGTGACCTATCGTATCGGCTGAGAGCTACCGTACCGACTGAGAACTATCGTACCGGCTGAGTAGCTATTGTAATGGGTAAGAACTACCATAACAAATTAACTACCATAACAAATTAACTAAGAGATAAGAGAAATATTTTATAAACACTAAGAACTAGCTGGAGAGTAACTAACTTGATGCATCCATTCCTCTTTTTGGCTCTGCTACCTTCACTTCGACCTATAATAACAACAGATATCTTTTGAACTAACATACTATTACAGGATAGACAACCTATCTGGCAAACACAATGTCCCTCCTTATAAAGGACAACTATCTAAACAAATGTAGCATGATGACATTTTTTAAACAAAACTAACTAGGCTTTAGCCAAGAAGTAGAAAGAGCATCTTAATCAACTATGCACCAGACACACCCACCCCCATCTACGCATCAGGCACACCCACCCCCAACTACGCATCAGGCACACCCACCCCCAACTACGCATCAGGCACACCCACCCCCAACTACGCATCAGGCACACCCACCCCCAACTACGCATCAGACACACCCACCCCAACTATGCATTAGACACACCCACCCTCAACTATGCACCAGACACACATACCCTCAACTACACATCAGACACACCCACCCTCAACTACGCACCAGACACACCCACCCTCAACTACGCACCAGACACACCCACCCTCAACTACGCACCAGACACACCCACCCTCAACTACACACCAGACACACCCACCCTCAACTATGCATGACATGTTTACCTCAACCATGTATCAGACACGCCCACTATTGTGCGCCACATGCTCCTACTAGCAGACACCCAAGCTACCAACTAGACATGATGACTAGTTTCATAGAAATGCTGTCAATAGCAAGTTTTGTTTGTTAAAACAACAGCACAAACTCCACCCACCTTGGGGGGTAATACTAACCCGCTTCCCATTGATGACATGATAACATCCAGTTTTCAACAGTGCAGCAGCTGACTCAGGACTCTCAAATTCCACAAATCCAAACCCTGCAACATACAAATTTATAACTCTAAACAAACAGTTAAACCAGAATGGCATAAGTCCTGTTAAACAAGTGTAGAATCAGAACTGGTGTAAGCCCTGTTAAACAGTGTAGAATCAGAACTGGTGTAAGCCCTGTTAAACAAGTGTAGAATCAGAACTGGTGTAAGTCCTGTTAAACAAGTGTAGAATCAGAACTGGTGTAAG
>WLWI01003659.1_pt1 | contig 13175 bp, 12 predicted proteins | sample 6701501 | NCBI WGS metagenome assembly WLWI01 (sample SAMN12718690, study PRJNA515312) | sponge metagenome | isolation source: marine sponge | host: Mycale hentscheli | place: New Zealand: South Island, Marlborough, Capsize Point | collected 2014-11-01
TTAGCAGCTGCTCTAACTCAGTTGAGTACACTACACCAGAGGAAGATAGCTTTAAAAACCTGGAAAAATGGCAAGTTTGGCAGGTTGCTATAACTACAAGGGTAATGAGCTAGGCAATACAGGTGAAATATCATGAGTTATTTCACAGGTTCAGTACCTAAAAATAACATTGTGAAGATATAAAAATGTTATAGCTAACCGTAATGACTCAGCAGGAAAGAAAATCAAGTTAAATAGGTAAGGTACCACTATATTGAATTGACATACATGAAGTACAAGTTATACAGAGAAAGGGATGGGGGGTATGGTTATATCAGATTGATACACAAATGATAGCAAATATAATATCACATCTTCACTCCATTCTTCCTTCTTCATCTTCATCCACATAATCAAAATCTTCATCCTCCTCATCCTCAGACAACATTTCCTCCTCCACTTCCTCCTCAGATTGCTGCTGCTCTATTCGAGGTTGGTTGATATTCCTATTTCTCAGAGTCTCCAGTACCGGACATCCTATGATATATAACCGTCTTGATAACTTTTACACAGTCTCCAATACAGGGATATCCTAACAGAGTTAGTTAGTTTTACACAGTCTCCAATACAGGGATATCCTAACAGAGTTAGTTAGTTAGTTTTTGTTTTTAATTTGGCTAAATTTCTCTCAGTGTATATATGTTTGGACTTCTCCAGAATTTTTTTCCATTTCCTTTGTAAAAACGACCCCACCCACAAAGGTAATTACTGGACAGCCTAACTATACCTTAAAGGAAGACGCCCTGGGTTGCCTATACCTAGGAGCTCAACTGAGACTCTGCACCAGCTAACCTGCACTAGACCACTACTCTAGCAGCAAAAGAAGCTACCCTAACCCCCAATTGTCCAGACAGCTTAAACTCTATGTGAGTTGAAGATTAAAAAATCATGTGACCAAACACTGATCAGTGTGAAGTGTACACTCGCATATAGGCATGTACATCAAAGTTGTGTGGGTATTAAAATGGGTGTGGTTAAATACAGCAACATTTCCCACCCCCAGTAAATAATCCCATGTGACACCTCATCGAGTAATCTATCCTACATTAGGTGTAAACATCTTCTCACCGCTGCTAATAAGGAGTTCTTTGGTAACAGCATCTGTGATACATGTCCAGTCCAGATTAAGTGCCACCAAAGAAGGGAGAGAGAGAGCCATCACACCTGACAATGACACGACATGTTAACACATGTGTGACGATGATACAATTGATGAACATGTCATTTTCTATTCCTATTCACTCATTCCAATCATCCCATTCCTACTAACCTTCATCAGTTACATAGGTGCGACTCAGATTGAGTCTGTTCAGGTCTTGTAGGTTATGCAAACACCCACTCAATATCATCTTACTGGTTACCCTGGATACACAAACACATGTTACCTAAGTATAATTCAGTAATGCATATAATTAATACAAGAGTTTTTAGGCCTTATTAGAGAAACATTCTAACTCTCTCCCCACCCCACCCCCCCTCTCTCTCTCTTTCTCGAAATTTATTATGACCTTTATGGAGATATTTGCCTCAAATTTTCATCAATTTCATCAGAATTGCAAAACTCCCTCAAGTAAAAACAAAACAAAAAAACTTATTCAAAGTTTGGTATACTGCACATCTACTACGTTATAATAGAGGACAGTGGATTCAGAGGTCATAATGTAATGTTTACCCATTCAAATGGTTTACGAAGACCGTGCCTCCCTCTCTCACCTTGTATCAGAAAGACTGAGATCCTGGAGATTTCTCAAGCCTACCATAACAAATACACACTTCATTCAACCTCAGTGAACATGTGCTTATTAATTTAAAAAAATCAATTAATTTTAAAAAAGGGAGAGAACTGTATATTTAATTGCTTTACATGTGTCCACCACATAGTCTATTGTACTGACCAGAGATGTATTGGAGACCTGTATCCGTGACAACAGTGTTATCCAGAGACAGATGACACCCCCCCAGTAGATCTACAAGCCAATCAAACACATAAAATAGTTATTACAGTAACATAATTAATTAGTGTTTTACTAACCTTTCAAATATGGCATCCCAACGTCCGTGAGCTTGGTCCTCGCAAGTGACAGTGAACTGAGCGTGCTCATGGAGGCGAGACAAGAAATGCCGCGGTCAGTGATCTTGAGGCAGTCGGACAAGTCTAGGGAAGTGAGCGGAAATTCACACACAACACTCATGGCGGAGTTGCTAAACACACTGCGCTCTGGCAGCTTCAGAGACTGTAACTTCATTCCTACACATGCACACACATACACACATGCAAACACACATACACACGCAAACAAGCAAGCACATACATACATCAGAGCTGTATATAGAAAACGAATTTAGGAGGGACGTTTTTATATTTTAGGATGAGCAATGGAGACACATTCTGTGGTACATATTATAGTACTTAATAAACACATGGAAAACAATGCTAGTTCTGAATGATTTCTAGGATGAGGGGAGCCTCTGCACATGCACACACACACACACACACACACACACAAACACACTGACAGACTGTAGAGGCCACTTGAGGGTTCTCCATTACTGCTACTAAAGCCACACCTTTCAAAGACCGCAACCATTTGCTTGGAATCTTCATGCCTGCCAACGACAGGTCCCGTAGACTAGAGCATGCACTCAAGTAGCTGAGAGCAGAGGCGTCCTGGGGGATTGGACAGTGAGACAGACAGAGGGAGCTAAGACAGGGGAGTCGAGACAATGCATCATATCTGTTCACACTTGTGCCCTTCAGGTTCAGCGAGTCCAAAATGGGAGCTCCTGGATAACACACACACACACACAACACACACACAACACACACACACACACACCACACCACACACACACACACACACACACACACACACACACAATGGCAATAACAGGGTATTTTTTGGAATCAAACCCGAGAGGGTCAAATCAACATTTTGTTTAAACTTCAGGTGGTTTCTCAAATAAAAAAGTTTACTTTTTAAAAGAGACCTGCCATTAAGTAGCTCACTCACTCATGTGTACTATAGACCAGCAAGTACCCAACCACACAGTGGCCTCACTCATGTGTACTATACAGTGGCCTCACTCATGTGTACTATAAACCAGCAAGTACCCGACCACACAGTGGCCTCACTCATGTGTACTATAAACCAGCAAGTACCCGACCACACAGTGGCCTCACTCATGTGTACTATAAACCAGCAAGTACCCGACCACACAGTGGCCTCACTCATGTGTACTATAAACCAGCAAGTACCCAACCACACAGTGGCCTCACTCATGTGTACTATAAACCAGCAAGTACCCGGCCACACAGTGGCGCCTGATGCAATGACTTCAGCAAATTAGGAATGCAGTAGCATAAGGTATTTCTTATTACCCTCTACTACTATATCAGTCTGCTATTTCATCACTTACTTCTTTTCATTAATACACACACCACCACCGTCATTGTTATCGGTGCCAATGACACTTTACCAACCGCACCAATCCTGATTCATTAGCCACAGCCATCGTCGTTACTGATGACACTTTACCAACCCAGCATAGCTAATCAATTTCATGAATACATACACCGTTGTCGTCGTCAACTGACACACAAGCGTATTGTCTGTAGATGCAAGGCGCTTATGAAATTGTGAGGTGTTAGTTTGAGTGCAGTTGAGAGACCCATACTCAGCTAATTCCCATCAGGTCCTTTTAGACATCAAAAAATTGACTCAATTCAACAAAATGGCTGTTGTTCAGTCACAAGCTACCAATTATGGCCCCGCCCACCTAATAATCGTATAATATCCCTTACCTAAAGGCAAGCGTTCCAAAGCCTGGTTGGTAATGCTGGTATGAGAGAGGTCCAGGGACCTTAGGCTGAGAAGGGGATAGTAGAGAAGGAGGGACAGCCCCTGGTCTGATAACTTAATCCTGGATAACTTCAACTCTTCCACATGCTTACATCCTGATACATACACACACACACACACACACACACACACAACATTCGAAGAATACAAACACACACACACACATTATTTGACGAACTACGATTAATGAAACACACACATACATACTTAATGTGGGTCTCACCTCGTAGAGTCCGGAAGATATCGTCACTGAGTTTGGAGCAACCATTCAAATTCACTGACCGCAGAGCTTGCAAATCTAACACAAGAGAAACACAATGCGTAACAAGTGCCAGTGGGCGTGGCAATAGCGATTGTGGCCTCGTACGTGTACTCACATGGTAAAGTACGGATCATGACCTGATCGGTTAGAAACGAACAGGAGCTGAGACTGAGTTCTGTCAGGAGAGGGAAATGACTGAAGAAACACAATAAATGAAATCATCTTTAATATCACATACGCTGAGCTGCCTATCACGCGTGCTACTGCATACCTGACGTTGGCCACCAGCTCGTTAGTAGTGAGAGAATAATTGTCCAGATTGAGCACGTGCAGTGGACTAGAGGACACAACACAGCTTTATAAAGTTATATATAGTATTTTTAGTTCCGGATTTTGCAACAACCGACTTGAGTTTTACTTTCAGTTATGGTCATTGAAATTACTAATTTTAGTAGTTTTGGAAATTTTAGTTTTTGTTTGGCTCTACATTTGAATTATTATAATAATTCAGATTTAAGTAATTGCTTAAAAACATCTGTCTAATTATCACAGCTTGTTTTCCATTATAACTATGTCCACTAGAATACCAAAGTATTCTACCAAACTATAATAATAATAATAATAATAATAATAATAATAATAATAATAATAATAATAATAATAATAATAATAATAATAATAATAATAATGATGATGATGAGTAAAAAATAATAATAAACAATAAGGAATGAATGAATATAAGGATTAATAGAATAAATAGACAAATAAATTAAATAAATTATAATTAAATTAAATAAATACATATTCACCCCCCTCCCTCCCACCCCAACCCACCCACCCACCCACACACACACACACATACATACACACCAACCCCCTCACCATCCATAGAATGCTGCCAGTGTTTTGCTGTTGAGTTTCTTGGCTGTCTTCAGAGCAGCTAATAGTCTCTGAGCCAACATGGGAGATATGGAGGCACAGGATGGCATCCCATAGTGGTTGCTGTGAGATACTAGCACGCGTATACACGAAACTGTCAGAGATGGCAGTTGGTGGGTGTGGCTTGGGGGCGGGCCTGTCGGAAGCTTTGGGCTTGCCTGGGCAGAACGACGTAGTGCTGCCATTGTAGCTAAACCACGCACACACACACACACACAAACACAGAAAGAGGAGGAGAGAGAGAAACACATAACACATAACAAGTAAACTAGTGGTGTGCTTGAGCACAAATGGCGAGCGAGCCTTAAACTAACTATTGTTAAACAATTGATTTTAACAACTAACACTCAAGCTACTAAAATAAAGTCGAGTTGTTAAATTACGTATATGCGGTAAAGGGGATTCAATGCCATAGTAACCGCTCCCCGCAAATGTTTGAATTGAAAAAGAAGCAACAAAATCAAGTCACGTTATGTAAATTTTCTTTGTGGGATATTCTTAATAGTAGTTGTAACACACAATACTTTCACACAACTGAACATACCTACGCAAGACTTACCTTCGTGGTTAGTCTAGTGGACAATGAATTTTCAAGTAAATACTGTTGAGTAGGGCTTATAACTGTGACAAATAGTATATTAACTTACAACCGCCACTAACTAGAATAGAAATGGAGCTCCCATAAGTTTTTGAGTTTTAACTGCACCCGCAAAAGAATTCAAAGCGGTAAACAATTCAATTTCTAAGGTGATACGGATAATGATCGCTAAGCCGGAGGATTCTGTTTAGTGAAGCTTGGGACAGGGTCGAACACGAAGCAAACACAAAAATACGCGAGGGTCAAAGTACAAAATGACATACGTACGTCCAAATATATAAATAAACAAATATCCCCGATTTTCAATTGTGTTACCCCTGAGAGTGTCTCGCTCACTCCACTCGCTCGCCAAAATAGAGAGTAAAACAACAACAACAACAACAACAACAACAACAACAACAACAACAACAAATCAAACTATGCCGGGAGGTGCAATGAGAAAAATAATATTACAAAATAAGCAAACAACAACAAAATAAACAGAAAGAGCAAAAAAATAATAATAACTGCATAAAGTGCCATTAGTCAGAATAAAAACTATTCTCTTAAATTACCCGAGCACTCACCAGAATGTGGATGAAATATGACCATGTTAAAATTAGTAATACCCTACCAGGGTAATGTTTAGAACCAAACTTAGATGTCAAATTAACATTCTTGAAGTTTCAGTGGTTTCCTCATTGTCATAGTTGATGAAATAATTGTGGCAAATGTCAACATGAACTGATGAAGGTCATAACATTTTTCAGGAGGGGCAAAACCCCTCCTAGGCTAGCTCACTCGCCAGTTGTACAGAATTACACCACTTGACTAGTATTAAATGATACACTGCTATTATATGTATATCAATTCCAATCATATTTACACTCACCTGAATTCTTACTTCTCTTGAAAGCATGGCTGACTTCTTTACCACCCAGTCGATGGCCTTCTCCCATGAATGAATTACCTCTGCCATAACCACCTGCCATAAAGGGGCCACGCCTCCTCTGCACAGCACGTCTTATGTCTTCCCTGACACGCACCACCTGCCCCATTTCTGGCCCCTCCTCCTCTTGCCCGTCTTCTTCGGAAATATTTTGCTCTTCATCCGATGATGATTGGCTTTCCTTAACGTCCATCGGCTCCGGAGAAGAAACTGGGCGTGGCTTGGAAACTGGGCGTGGCTTGGAAACTGGGTGTGGCTTGGGAGTGTCAGAGGATGTTTCCACGGTTTTCTTGATAATAGTAACAAGTGAAGCAGAAGGTGTGAGATTCAGGGTTAGCAGGGAGGAGCCACTCTCTTCAGGAGTGAACTCATGCCGTGGATACGTCTGCACACACACACACACACACACACATGATCTGGATAGAATTTCTTCCATTTCCTACCTACAGTCTCCCTCCAATAGAGGTCAAGCGAGTCTGCATACAGAAAACTATTCCAGGAGGGGCAAAATAAAACTTTCCTAGATTTTAGGAAGGGCAATGAGAGACACAATGTATATTCTTGTGAGACTTATGCAGTGCTTTAAACTAAGTGATTTCTGGGGGGGGGGGAGGCAATTTACAAGCAGGAGCAAATGCCCCCTTTACTGAGGCTTGCTCTAACTGCTTCAGGTGATTTGAACACAAGCACGACATATTCACAATGTCACAGTGATCATTACTGCGAGTTATGACAAATCAAGCTCCGTGTACATAGTTATATTAGGAGGGTAGGGGAAGAGAGAGCATTTGGGAAAAAGATAAGAAATAAAATGCACCTTAAAATTAAGGTTATTTAAACTTTGAAGGAAACATCATTGGTATTATAAATAGTCCACAAGTTGTCCACTAACTCTGTCAAATAAATTATATAATCATTACAACTTAAAACAATGAACTAACAAACCAACTAGGACTGTTAAAACACTGCACTATTCCTCAGGGAGAATGGACTTAGGTAAGTTGTATTTAGTTAGGCCATTATGAGGAGTGCATGGTTGCTATGACATGGAAAAAAAAAACATTTACCATAAAAATTAGTAGGTTTGCACAAATGGTTGTCAACAGTATTGTAATTTTAAAGTCTGCAGTGTTTCAAGAATGGAAACAATCAAATTGTGTCATCATGGAGGGAGGGATTAACAAACTACAAACCTTTTTAGCTGTGAAGCACTGGGTTAAATGAATTATAGTGCAGAGTGATCACCACCCAATAAACTACAAGTTAGATCAATTTTAATAATAGCATCAGTACTTCGGCAAGAAGTCGAAACGTCGGGTTAAGTTTTGATTAACAATATTGGCTGTTAGAATGAGAAATATTTGCTATTATTATAATTATTTCAGCCGAGAATGACTGAATAGATCATTTTTTTGTCTATTAGTTTTATTTTTAGATAAATAAATAGTTACGTAATTCTAGAAATGTGCAACAATTCAAATAGTTACTGAGTTTGCTTAAGAACTTGTGCTCTCTATCCCCTAATGGGTGTGGTCTCACCTGGGCCAAAGCAACTGCAGCAGGCCGTACAGATAGCTTGTCCGCCACTACTTGAATGACATCATTCAGAGAATCGGAACTATTAAACTCTCTCCTCAGAACTCCGCCCCCTGGCAACTTCACTTGCAATCTACACACTGAGGCTGCTGGTATTGGACATTCAACACTGGGCTTGGAAGGAGATGATGTTGGAACGGAAATGGGTGTGGTCACGCTGGTGGGCATGACCAAGCTGGTGGTAGGATTTGATGAACCGACAGTAGAGGTGTCCTGGCTTGCAGTGGGCGTGATCGAGCTGGTGGGCGTGGCCAAGGTGGTGGGTGTGGACACATCTACAGTAGGTGTATCGGAGGTAAGCGGAGACACAGTGGACGTGGTTGACAAGTCCATACTTGGTGCTTCTTGCGAAGGACCCCACCTCTCTTCCAGAACTCTAAGCCCATCCAAAGACATAATGTTTATTACAGACTTCCAACTCAGCTAACCGATTCATCGTGCACAGTAACGAACACTTAAACAACAGAGGTAATCACACTCACTAACCGTCTGTCCTCATGTATCTGCTGTTTGAGTCTGTGCTGGTATCTCAATGCCTCAAGTCTCTCCTCTTTAGCCTTCTTCACCATGTCCTGTCTTGCCTTACTCTCATAGCGCTTCTTGTCTTCCCTCTGAGAAGGGCCATAGTCATGCCTTCATAAAAAAGAAATAATAAGTCCTATTATAACTCCAGATAAACTTAAGAATGAGATAGAGGGAGTGCTCAGAAAGACTTAGTCTCCTTCAGGGACTTGGGACATTTGAAATTCAATTTGATGTGATATTAACTGACTAGCTTCCTTTCCTGCTGTGCTCTTGCTAGTTGCTCCTGGTACAGACAACAGAACAGTAAGTATGTGGTAGTAAAACTGAAGGGTGGTCAGAATTAAAAATGGAACCAAACAAATCTTCGTCAGAATTTTAAAATACATTTTTTAATATTAATTTCATATAATAATATCGATGACATATTATGTATTTATGCAGCGAGACAGTGTATCGAGCAATGCTGAAGCGCAAGCAATTTGGGATTTATGAACCAGTTGGTGAGATAAGTTGAGGCATTTAGACCAGTGACCAGTTACCTGTGCAGGGTACAGTTGGACTGTTTGACTCACTTTCACTGGAAGTAACCATTACTAACCTTTTACTACCAGGAAACGTCTTGAAAAACTCAACATGGCGTTTCCTTCAAAATAATCAGCACAAGTATGACCCGACCATCCATGAAAGTCACGGCTCACTTCAGGTACATTTTTTGGAGGATCAATGAAAACCACCACATGGTGTTAGTCAAGAGAATCACAGATGTGAAGAATTTACAAATGAAATTACATGCCACAGTGCTTGGGGGTTGGGGGGGGGGGGGGGGGGGGGGGGGAGTGGGGGGGGAGGGGGCGGGGGGGGGGACGCGCAGTAATTATCCCTTAAAACAACAGGTGTTAACTCCCCCAGTTACAAACAAAGAGCGGGTTATACTAGGAAAGTCCAGGGGGAACTTTATTTCAATAAACCTCAAATATCTGTGGGATTAGCCAGATGGGACTTACCCTCATTGGCATTTCATTCCTACCATAAAGACAATGAATATTAATAACTAGCTATGAATTCATTGAAGGACTACAACAAACAAAAACAGTGGAATAATTGAATATCATGTGACCAGCCATCTTCCTCGATAGCTATTACCTGCATGACTAACTATAGGGTATTAATACATCATTGCCTGAAATGACCTAGTCATCTATAGGGCATTATTACACCCTTTTCTGAAATAACCTGGTTATCCAGGGCACATCAGGTTTATTATAGGGAGTAAGGAGGTGGATTTAATTACTCTTTAAAATGTCTGATGTGCTAAAGTTGCAAAAAGGAAGTAATGTCATTTTAAATCTTAGCAAGAGTTGAAGAGGATACTGGGTGATCAAATTAATGTGCATTTATGCACTGAAGCAAAACTGCTTTTTGGTATGAAATACTTTCTTTCTTACATTCTAAACTAACAATTTCCCATGGTAACCTCCTGTAACCCTCATACATGCTCATTTTTAAACACTTCAAACAAGGATTTAAAAAAAAAACCTATTGAGGGACATTATACAATGGACGAAGTGGAGAATGGTATGCACACAGGATAAGTTGGAGGTTACTGGAATACTCTCAAAAATGGTAACACTATAGAGTCAGCAAAAATAAATAAATAAATAAAAACTCCAAATTTTTACACTTGGTAACTACATAGCCAATTGATGACCCTTTCTTTAACCTGCCCTTTCTTTTAACCTGCCCTTTCTTTTAACCTGTCTGGCCAATAATATTTCAGGAGCTCCACTTGTCGTGATCAGCCAGTTGCAGCATAAAATTTTGATCTGTCAAACATGCCAGAGTATTAGTGTGTGACGACCCCTTGCCTATTAGGATTGTATTGTGTTGCAATATGATTGTCGTCAACACCGTGAATGTTTGTAATTTGCAACTACAGCCTCCAGCTACTCTGTATGTATAGATATTGCCTATACGCTGACATGGCACACTTCTGCAGCTGCAATTACATTTAAATTCAGTTGAACAACCAGAAAATTATAAAAAAATTTAAATTAAAAAGACTAAAAGGAAGTAGATAGATAAAAGTAGAGAGAAAAATGTCTTTCTGTTTCAATGAAATATAATCTTGCAGTTGTTCTCTCTCTACTCTCCCTGTCCCCCTCTTCCACTCACATATACACACACATGTTTACAACATCAAACAGAAGTAAGCTGGAGTGAAACTTGTACTCCATATTTTCCAAGAATATGCTGCAGCACCTCTTCCCTCAGCTCTGTAAGCCAGACAAGAAAGGAACAGTGATGGACTCCATGACTACACATTTCCAAGAATATGCTGCAGCACTTCCTCACTCAGCTTTGTAAGCACAAGAAAGGAACAGTGATATCTTTGTAGCCAGAGCAATTCAATGAAATTGACAGCACAAAATCAGAAGCCATTGGCGATTAGAATTCGTTTCCTTTTACGCAGCCAACAAAAAGCCAGGCCAGTCGATCAGCTGTTTCCTCTGGGGCCCGCCATCAATCACCCACCACCCACGGCCAGGTGAAGACGCGGGCAATTGCTAACTTAATTAACATAAGTGACACTGCAAAACTCAAGAGCCCCTAGTAAATCACAACTGTTTAAAGATAAAGTGCTCAGTCAGTGAATATTGGAGAGACAGTTGTTTTATGGTAGACACGCTTTGAAATTTATATATCACTGGGGAAAAAAAGAGACATATGTGCAAGATACAGACAGAGACTCTGCCATCATGAAGCTTTAGTATTCTCTTGAATGTGTGACTGCAGTTAAGTAAAAGCATTAACACAATATTAATACTACTACTACTACTACTACTACTAATAAGAATAGTTACATAAAATGACTTCTCAACTGAGTATGACTTGCTCACTTCACTCGCTTGCCAATAACAATAATAATAATAATAATAATAATTATTATTATTATTATTATTATTATTATTATTATTATTAAACTTACGGTTTCACACAACATTAAGAATTGATTTAAAAGCAGTCATACATTATCAAACAATACATGTGACCTTGCCACTAGTAATGTCTGATAAGTGACCTCCAGTGGACAACAGAATCTCTGCTATGTTGTGCCTGCCCGCCTGTTGCTGTTGTTTTCTATTGATGAAATTTTTTTAAAAATTTTTAAGTTTCAAATATTATGTATTCTTGATAATAAGCCAGCTTGATCAGCATAGGTAGGTAGACAAGCACACCAACCACCAGATTTTTAAAAATATATATATATATATAAATCAGCCCAGACAACTTGTCAGAGCTTCCATGAAAGTCCTGGTGGTTACAGCAACAACTACAGCAACAACTAACAGTCGAGGAGTTCCCTGACCTTCTGTCAATACCTGCCACTTTTAGTCTGGTGGTGGCTTAGTGAAATTACTGTTTTTTGGCGGACAAAAGGATCAAATTTTGCATGAATTTTTCTTTCAACTTCATAAATATTATTAGCCTAGGAGCCCCACCCAAAATTTTTAATTAAGCCCACTAATTAAAAATGGCCGCCAGAGCATTTATTGTTATTTATGCTTTAAATATTCTGTTTTTAGGAGCAATATTATTATGCAAGAATTATTGTATAGCTAGTTAACATGTTAAATTTCAAGTTTAAAACATAGATTGATATATTTATGGCTGCATTAGCAACTACACAATGGTGAGCAGCATACATTAACTTTGGCACAATTATATCTACTGTAATCTCCTTTGCAGGCACACTTAAAAAAACTTCTGGTATGCTAAGCCAGACCAGTTCTCAACACCGTGCAGCAGCAATTTTTGACCAAATTCACTTGGATTTGAAATTACTTGGTGGGGTCGAGTGCAAGAAGTCCATATTCCAGCCTGGTATTTACTCACTTACTATGTTAATGTTTAGGCTCTTACAGCTAAACAATTCCTCTCTGGCCCCATCACTGAACTCAAACTGGTCTTATCCCTATAGCACAACTGTTAATCTTTCTATCATTTGAAAGTGATTGGAGCTGCAAGGTAATGCTGCTTGCTTCCAGAAAGTGATATTTATAACTGAGGTCTAATTTACCCAGGGTTTGCACTATAGGAAACTGAAAAAGGCTGATTCCAGTTCCATGAAATGACTTCACTGCAGTTGTCGAGTTGGGGTTTATGGTCAAAATTATCAAGAGCACCAACAGTGAATAATCTATCTGTAAGACAGGCCGGGGCCACAACTCCATTTTATTGTTCAGATACTGCTGCAGCTATCATACTTTCAATTTGTAAACTTTAATACAAATTCACATGTAATAAGTTGTTCAATGAGTTTCTTGCTCCAAGCCATGTGGTGAACGTTTAGACCAATGTAAATGGGAAGAGGTGGCTCAAGATCAGAGGAATGCCTTGTTTCATGGTACAAGATTCAGAAGCTTTCTT
>WLWI01003663.1_pt1 | contig 13166 bp, 12 predicted proteins | sample 6701501 | NCBI WGS metagenome assembly WLWI01 (sample SAMN12718690, study PRJNA515312) | sponge metagenome | isolation source: marine sponge | host: Mycale hentscheli | place: New Zealand: South Island, Marlborough, Capsize Point | collected 2014-11-01
TTCAACCACGCCCACATTATTGAAATCTACTAAAATTGCGTGAGACTATAACTTCAATGCGTGTGAGCGTGATTAAATGATGGAATGCGTGTGACTCACGCAGAATGCGTGAGAGTTGAGAGGTCTGTCTTTAGGCGTTTTGACGTACAGCTGATTAGGCCGAGCCCTTCCATCGCCCTAACAACTTGATTGTTGCATCTCCTACACCCTGTCTTGCTGCAGTTGTGGCTACCCCACTCCGGAAACTGTGGCCCACATATAGTTGAGCATTCACTCCTGCATTAGTAAGTGCAAGTTTGACTTCCATCACAAAGCGTGCCCTTGTCAGTGGCTTTCCATCTTGCCAACGAAAGAATGGTCCCGGACCTTTGCCCCATTTTACCATGTACGACAGGACTGCTGCCACTGGGCATAGCTGGTTGTGTGTCCTGCCGATGAAGACATCCGTTCCCTCTCTGCGCTGGTCGGTCTTTGACGCCTTGAGCCTTATTTTCAAGTGTTTCGGACTTTGCAGGCAATCCACTTTAATGTCATCAAAGGTAAGCTGCACACCCTTGTCCAATGCCCGCTCAGAGGCTACTGTGATTTCCCCTGATCGGAAAAAGCCGAAAAAACAGAGTGATGCTGCCGCCCACAGCATACTATTATTCCATTCATTTGTGCTTCCCTGCCATATCTCCTGTACTTTTGTCAGTAGAATTGGTGTAAAGGGTAGTCTGGGCGGAGTTTGGTTCGCTTGTGAGGCTGTCTTGGCCTGGGTCAGTTTAATACCCTTTAGTACCTGCTCCAAACGGGTCATTCTGTTTATTCTTGGGTCTCCCATGCCCTCTGCAATATGCCAATGTCTGATGGCAGACAGGTAATATTTAATTGTTGCATGACAAAGATGATCATTAGCCAACTGTGCGACATATATACATAATAACGATTCCGATGTCGGCAGGGGTTGTGCCCCCCCCTTTTACACAGAAGTTCTTGTATCTTCTCCTAGATGCTTGGTATGCACGTCACATTGCTGGGGATAGGCCATTCAAAAAATAGAAGTCCACAGATCTGACCAATGCTGGGACATCCAGTTGGGTTTAGTGACTATTAGTAGATCCAGCAAGCTCTGGGATGGCTGTGGGTTCTTTGTTGGCCTGCGGGTAAAGATGACAAAAGAGTGAACCATTGTTTCTTGACAATGCATCAGCCTTTGCACTGTTTGCCCCTCTGATGTGTGCTGCTTCCAACTGAAGCTCAAAGTTTGTCATTGTAATGCTGCTTCCAATTGAAGCTCAAGTTTTGTCATTGTAAAGGCCAGACATCTAGTTAAGTGCATTGCTTGTTTGTCCCGAGTTGACCCATGGTTGACGATGCTGACTACCGCCGCATTGTCGCACCAAACTTGCACTATCTGCCCCCGCCATTCCTCTCCCCATAATGCGGTTGCCATTACAATTGGTACTAGTTCCTTTGTCGTGATGTGGCACTCGGCCACGGGTCCAGACCATTTAAACATAAACCACTTGGTATCCCAGTAGGCACCACACCCCCAGCTTCCTGACGCATCTGATGTTAGAGAAACCATTTTATTGTTTGATCTCTCCTGTAGTATGGTGATCCCATTCCATTTTGAGCTAAATTGGTACCACCATTCTATGTCAAACCGCGCCTCATGATTCAGGCGCACGAAGTGCTCCAGCTGTGTCACTGCCATGGACAAATCTATTAGCCTCCTCAGGAAGGTCCTGGCTGCTCTTACTACTTTAGAGGCATGAGCCAGCAGTCCAATGAGTGACAGTAGGTCACGCTTTTTACATGCCTTTCGACCTCTCCAGTGCGACAGTTCTTCAAGCAGGCGTGCCAATTTATTCTTTGGCAACCGCAGTTCGTCTTCTAGATACTTGGAGATAACACCTGTTCGTTCGGATACTGACGCCATATTCCCATCTTTTTCCTTTAGAGCGGCTCTACCTGGATCGAAACCAACCCGGAAACCTTCTTTGATGCCTTGCAAAATAGTTTCCACCAGTACCCTGTCCGGGTGGCTTGCCAGTTCCTGGTTCCACACCTCCATTCTCAGCAGTGTAGCGAGCAACATCTCGGCAGTGTCAACAGTCACCCGAAAGTGGGAGAAGCAAGTATGTCTATACAAGCAGCTGGGAAAGTCTAGGGCGCTCCTAATGCGCTGCCAATGGAGTGCGTGGAGGCAGCGGGAAACCCAGATCAGCAGTGGGTGAAAGCCGATCCAAGCCTCTACGCCCAATGTTTTACGGGACAGGAACTAGTGAGTTAAAACTGGTGTAGCAAATGCCGATCACTCATCAAACGACTGTTCGTACCAGTCTAGGAAGAGACCCTGGAGCACTGCATTTGGTGGGGCAGCTGGGCCGGCGCGGAGCCCCAGCAGAAGTGACCAACCATGCATGAAATACAATCGCTATCAAGGGGACTGCCGTTTTGGGAAAGATTGTCGTTTTCAACACGGATGTAACAGCTGTCGGGGACCACACCCAGTCTCTAGGTGCAAGTCTACTATCAACCGTCAGCAGAAGGACTAACTAGAGAACAAGAGGCCAAACCTATGAACAATTTCTGCCGGTTACATGTACATCATTGACTTATAAGCGCATACAGTGTAGTTGTAAGTATAATCAAGTGTTATGTCTGGGCGGGATATATGTCAAAGTAGCAACGGGAAAAGGGGCGACATCGAAGCCGAGCAGCGCGGGCGGATCGGTACTTTACCAGGTGTGGGCTAATGGCAACGATAGTTACCAATTAAGATTATAATGAAACACTGTAATTACTGCAGGGTCTCTCGTCAACCTACACAGTATTTGGGACTATCAATTGCGGGCGCTAGTGGACTGCTCGGGAACCTCTGACGGAGTAGTTCTAACGCAGCGCCTGGCCACGATGAAGACCCCACAGTCTCCCTCAGCTTCTTGCACTCCACTGGCTGACAATTCACTCCCACTTGGTATCCCGGCCAGCTCTGCTGCATTTACACAAATACCATGCCCAGTCAAGCACCAGCCACCTTGATTGACACTATTCCCATGCCTTTGCTTTCACTGTCCCCTGTGGGTTCATTGAGGCTTGCCCCTTGCCCTGAGTTGTTATTCCTACTTTCCCACATGTGAATAGCCAGCTCTTTGCACCTGTCTTTGACAATGTCAGCACCTTGCCCTTGTTTGTCCCGTAATCAACACCATGCTACTTCTTCTGAGTAACTACCACACTGTGCAACTGCTCTGTATGCTTCAGCCTCTTGCAATTGTTCCTTGAGATGGCCTGCACCTTGCTGTTGTTTATCCATATCGTTACTGAAACAGTGCCTTGCTTTACCTCTTTTTTTTTTTTTCTAGTTGCCTCTTTCAGTTTCGGATCAGATCCTTAGTTTCTAGGCATCTCACTAACTTAGTAACCATATACTATCACCAGTCCCTCTTTTGTGTCACAGCTGAGCCAAGCTGGAGGAAGGACTGGTGAATTAACGATTTAGAAAAAAACTCACCCCCGTTGTCGGCAATGTCTCTCTCCCTGCTTATCTGCAAGTGTGCTGCCACCCCCGAGATGATGGCCTGCATCGTGGCGGCGTCCAGTTGTACCGCTGACACTATGGGTGGCCCCCGCGAGGGAGTCCCCGCTGTCGGCCCTTCGGCGGACGCTTCTAGATTTGCCATGAGTCGAGTTCCTTGCTAAGCTCTTCTACCTTGCTGGTTCTTTCTTCTCCTAGACGTAGCTTGGTTGGGTCGTTCTACGTGCTGGTGAACTGGTAAGGCCTCTCTCACGTGCTGTCGTAGTACTACCAACAGGTGTCGTGCACCCATTGTCCTAACACTGGGGGTGTCCCCGTGCTCCATGTCCCTCGTACGTAGTTAACCCCGTTTAGCGAGTATTAAACTACATTGAACCGGGTGCCAGCATGTTCTACTGATTGTGTCGATACTTTACCTACCATAAATGAACGATGCTTTACCGAACCATACAAAGCTCATGAATTATTCATGAATACACACCGTCGTCATCGTCGTTTACTGACACACAAGCGTATTATTATAAAACATTAACTTAATATTGTTATGAATCGCTTACTGAACATTGCTTTACTTTCATAAAGTGTTTACTATTTCAATTCAAACTAGCTCAAATTATTACAAGTATAAAGTGTTTTTTAATTACCTTGTGCAATTAGTATTGATTTCATCACAAGATTAGATGACAATAATTTTCAATAAGTTTTAGTTTAAAAAAAAAATTGCATTCTGTGTCATAACTGTCCACTGCATAGTTGATAAACAATGTACATACAGCGTATTCTAGAGTAGATAGATCAATATAGCTTCAGTTTCAGCAATATATTATCAAGATGAAATAAATAAAAAAGGTATAGTTTCAACTTTTACAATAACATCCTATTAGTTATATAATATATTGGAGAATATTTCTACATACTTTCACAATAATTGATGCTTAAATGAGAGTGAACAGTTAATAGTAAAAGAAGTAGTTATACACCTAGATAAATGTTAATTACCTTGAACATTCCAGTGCAAACAGGGCTTGTATAATAAATATGAGCACCAAGCAACATTAAAATGAAGTGAATAGGGAAATGCTCACACATGGTCAACCTCTAGCGAGTCAGGTTTGTAAGACCGGTCTTTCAGTTGTCATCTGACAACAGAATCAGACAGGGAATGTTTATTGTAAACAGTTCTCTGTTGTGGACTTCTCTTTATCTAGCTAATTGCTGTGGCTTGATAGATTCAGTCATGACTTGGTTCGATACAATGAGAAGTGAAAAATGATAAAAACGAGTAACAAAGGTGATCTGTGAATGTGAGATATTACATCAGTGCAAATGAAATCATATAGCTATTATCTATATTGAAGAATGACATCATAAATAAAGTTAAACCATGAAAATATTTATGGTGCATAATTTAGTTATCAGACACTTGTACTTAGAACATTTTGAAACATTAAAAAGAATTAGATAAAAATATTTATTATGCTCTTGAATGTGGATTTCTATTTAATATTCAAACACTATGTACAATAGAATTTAGTAAGACTAGTTATTTATTGTTGTATTAATTGTTTCAACTCATTTATTATGTACTTAATTTATCATATAAGTAAATTAATTTGATTGAGACTTTATTCTATCACTGGAAAACTGAGTATTCACTTCACTCCTGGGTATTCCAGCTTTTTCATGGGAGCAGAATCCACCAATTAGCTCATGAGCTAAATCAAACCTAAAACTGAGAACATCTCTCTTATTTCTTCCCTTGCCACTATGATTATTAGGTTGAACATAACTCTCTGGAGCATATGCATTTAAAATACATACTTTAAAGTGATAAAAAAAAACCACCTTTCGCCACCACTTTTTAGTTCGGCGACCCATGTTGTAATATTACTTTATTGGTTTGTCATTCATATATTGTTTTATACCAAGCCGTCCTTTGAATGGTATCATTGCTTTATCCACTGTACATTTCCTATGAACTTCACATTCACTAACAAAATGTGGTACAATTATATCTAACAATGCACGTACTTTGAAATGTTTATCAAGGCCAGGTTGAATAGTCTTGCTAGGTGACCTTGAGCATCACCTGGAGAGGGTCAGCAGGGTCTGCTATATTATGTTGTTGTTGCTGGAATATACTTTTACCATTAATAGTGTTAGCAATATCAAAAAGTAATTTAAAGTCTCCACATTTGGTTATGCAGTTATTATAGTTGAATAAAGCCGTAATTAAGCACACAGCAATTTTCTAATACCTACACAAGTGCAAAAAAATTAACAGGAAAAGTACCATTTGGCCCTCAATATATTCACGAATTCAATGACGATCCAGTGATGGCACGATCCGGTGATGACATGGAAGGAAGCAGCTGACGGCCGTCAAACGCTATTCAGCCACATGGGTATACCTCTCAAGATATTGTCCGATAATGATACTCAACGTGTGAGTTCACTCTAAAAGATTTGTGCAGTTTATTAGGTATATCCACATACAAGTTAGCGAATATTGCCCACATAATGGAGTTCTAGAGAGGGTGCATGGAGTTTAAAGCCATTATTAGCAAAGAAAATGACAAAGGTTTAAATTGTGTTGGATTTTTGCCACTCATAATGTTTTCCATTTGCCAATTAAAGAATTGAGACTTGCAATTCTCACCATATGAGCTGGTATTTGCAGGCACAAGCCTAAGAGGCCCAATAGATTGATTGTATGTAGGTTGTGTAGAATCCTCTCTTCATGACATTGATGTGAGCAATGGGATTATTCAGTTGCTGGAGAATTTCGAATTTTTGAGAGACCCATGCCACTATCTGCAAATGTTAATTAGTGAGAACAGAAAGTTATATTGGATAAGAACAAACATTTCAAACAACTCAAAATTAATGAACCAGTCATCATCCACATTCCTGGGTTACACAGTGCACTGGATACGTCTTGGGAAGGCCCTTTAATAGTACATATGTTGTATATATAGGTCCAGTTAATGAGGTCAACCAGCTGTCATGCACTTGGATACCCAGACTAGAAGATATGGTTAATACGATTGGTCATTATATATTAAAATAGCCGTAACAATAAAATTGCGATATACACTCTTATTCACAAGATACAATAACACGACAGACACATACACAACAAAGTCTACACCACTGATATCACAGCTAGCTAACATTGTTTAATAAACGAAGAAATGAACAACTAGTGGAATTGAACAAGCTTATATTTATAAAATATAGGAACAACCATTAGTATTTGATTATTCTATTTGGTAGCCATTTTGGCGGTTATTATTGGTGATAACTTTGATCGAAGTGTAGGTGGTAATTTTTGTGGTAAAGGGAACTTTTCCATTTCAACTGAAATATCATCTTCCAGAGTTTTTGTTGATTCATCAGTCTTGAATCAACAAAAGTCATTAACAAGCTCATTGGGTACACTTATTTCATACGTCTCCATTTTGGGTAGTAGTTCACCTGTTACAATGATCATTTGTAAAAACCAAGCATTTGGGAGTTTATTATTATTATTAGTACATAGTAGTATTAGTATTATTGTAAATTCAGTCATTCTTGGCTGAAATAATTATAATAATAGCAATTTTTCTCATTCTAACAGCCAATATTGTTAGTTGAAAAGTTGGGTTAAGTTTTGATTAAAAATATTGGCTATTAGAACTATAAAAATGTGCTATTAGTATTATTGTTGTTTTTGATATGTTTGTTGTTGTTATTGTATACTATTATTAATCTATATCACTGTTTTCCCTACCATATTCAAATATGGTTGTCAGTGTATTACTAAACATAATATGTAATATAGTACATATAATATATAAATGTATTTATTGTATTATATACATATTAATATTTGCTTAAAAAGTTGTGCCTTTACAATGTACCAGGATGATTTAGCCGAGTTTCAACATTTGAGAACTTCAATTTGTTAGAACAACTTTGCAGTTCATTTTTACCATAAACTGACTTGTCCATTTCTGTATAAGCTGGCTAAAAAATAATGTGTACTCAATTATTTGTATATTGTCTAGAAGAGTATTAATTATACCTGAATGCATGTAGATGGCAACTGCATTCTAGAATAGTCCTTAGATTGATTATCCACATAATTTAAAGTTCCATATAGAGCCGATGAATTTATCTTTATCAACAATTCAATTAAAAATAATTTCAATCATATGCTCCTAAAAATTAGTTTTTTATTTGATATTTTAGTGTATATAATTATATATGCTTTGTGCATTAAATATTTCCTGTCAGCATTTCTGCATCATGTTAGCGCACAATAATTTCCCATATTGAACGCTGCATTTTAAATGATCTAACCCCACTGTGCATAATTGTGTTCAACTTTTGTTTTTTGGACATAGCTAGGGTGGAGTTAGCTACATGTGGGCAATATTCACTAAGTTAGCCGAAATGCATTCAATGTACAATAAACAATTTATAACAATGGTGATTCAATAGGGGATGACATTTCACTCACTTACATATGAACTATACTCTCAGAAAATTCCTACATCTGCCAAACTAACATACATGTATACGAAAATGTCACGTAAGTCTTAAGTCAATATAAGAGTTCAAATATAGTTGTTATTGGCAAAAACTGGTCTATAAAAATGACTTTTGAGCAGTTCAATTATATTTGTGAACAAAAGTTTAAATTTGTAAACTATTCATTCATTATAATATACATTTTTTCAAGTATGATTTATAAATGTATATTCGTACATTTTGGCCGCACATAGCAACGCGCACCGCCTGTAGATCTGGATATTAATTGATTCCCCGCCAATACCCCACCATTCGATAATACGCGAGCAGAAACAATCGCGCAGCAGTAGCAGAAGTATACTTTGCGAAGTTGTGGTGTTTTAGTTTAGCTTCTTGTTGTCTCATATTCGTTTACAGCAACTCTCCATACGTCGTCTGAGCTCACGGGGCAAGGTGCACCAGGCTGCCTCTCCTACAGTAGCCGTTCTCCGGACTCTGCGCACCTGAACTCAAGCGGGATGGATCCACCAGGCTCGATTTTTTTTTCCTCTATGCATTTTGTGGGTAACCACATGGCAAGCCAACTAGCAAGTTGCTAATATCCCCACACAAAAGCAAAGTGACCAGTAGACAAGAGGATGATATGATACTATGATACAAGCTAGCTATTTATATACTAAACAAATAATTTCTTAAGTGAAATTTGAATGATCTTCTGGATGTGGATGTTAAAATCCTGTCTGGAATTGAGTTCCATAGCGGGACTGTACTCACAAAATATGAGCCACGGTGATAGTCTGTGTGCACCCTCGGTAGAAATAGGGGCTTAGAGTTGGTATGACGAACTGAAGTATATGGGTGTGGTTCGAAGACTGAGGCTGGGATCAAGGATTCCCCACTGAGGATCCTCTCACGACGGAGCTTGGCCAGTTGACGCCGCAGGTGCAACCTTGGCCAACCCAATTGGTTGACAAGGTCTGAACCCGTAGCAGACCACTTCCTGGTCACCACCTTAGCTGCGAACTCCTGCACTCTGTCTAGCTTGCGGACATATGTAGAGTGGTAGGGGTCCCATATGCTAGCCCCATAGCCCAAAATTGGGAGGATGATGGTCTTGTACAGTCTGATGAGGCTGTGAGGGTTAGCATGACGGAATTGGTGGTACAAGAATCCCACCATTCGCTTGGCCTTGCAGCAGGTTTGATCTATATGCAGCGACCACGAAAGGTTTGAAGTGATGATGATACCTAGATACCTATACACTCAATAGGCGACTCTCCCACTTTGATCTCTAAAACAGGGGGGCACCGCTTCCTTGTCACCATCATCGCCTTGGTCTTGCTGACATTCATCTTCAAATCTCGCTCCTCCGTCCAATCTGAGATAGCACAGACATCTGCCTGAGCAGCAGTACAGTCAGCAGCTACTGACAAATCCCTGTAGTAGCATATGTCGTCAGCAAACTTGGTTAGACCTGCACTGGTCGACAAAGGCAAGGTGGATAGCGGATCCATGAAAATGATAAAAAGGAGGGGCCCAAGTATTGACCCCTGCGGTACGCCCGAGGTCGCTCTAGCCGTGGTAGAGGCGGAACCATATAACACCACACGCTGAGAACGGTTAGAGAGGTAGTCCTGGATCCAGCACAGCAAGGACCCGCAGATTCCTACCCGAGCTAGGCTTTGCAGTATGAGGTGGTGCGGCAATGAATCAAATGCCTTGCTGATGTCAAAGAACACACACGCTACACTGTTCCCCCGCTCTAGGGCAAGATGCCAGGCCCTCTTGACCCTCAGTACTGCTTCCTGAGTGGACACTCTTGGACGAAAATCGAACTGATTGTCTGATAGCAAGTGGTTGGCAATCAGGTGGTCCAAGATGGCATTATGAACTTGACGTTCCAGGCTTTTGGAGATTAGCAACAGTAGTGAGATTGGGCGATAGTTGGTTGCAGAGGCAGGATCACCAGACTTGAATATTGGAGTGATGTTGGATGTCTTCCAGCTCGTAGGGAACTTCCCCTGGGAGAGAGATTGATTGAAGGTGGTAGTCAGGTAAGGTGAAATAGTGTGGGCTGTCTGACGCAACATCACACTGGAGATCTCGTCGGGACCAGTGGCAACATTTGGTCTCATGGTGGCAAGAGAGTGGAAAACATCCTCAACATCACAGGTGACGGAGGATAGTCTAGGCACACCAGGGGGTGGCTCAGGCAAGACAGTGGAGGTGGAGACCTTTTTGTTGTAAACTGAAACAAAATGCTGATTCAGTAGTGTAGCCTTCCCAACTGCATCACCAGCCGACTCATTGCCTAGATGTAGAATGGCAGGAACACGTGACTTAACTGCTGTTGTCGAACGATCTCCAGAACGCCTTCTGGTTGTCTCTGAGCAGACTCAGCTGGTCAAAGAAGTGCTTCTTGGCTTGTCTTAAGACTGAGACAGCCCGGTTTCTCAGCAGCCTGAACGTTATGTCTTTTTGCCTCACGATGGGCATGGTTTCTCCTTTCCAAGGCCCTCCTAACGGGTGGGGTCAGCCAAGGTAAGCTTGACTTCCCAGACACAGACCTTGTTGGGATGCTCTTCTTCATGACTGAAAGGAAGGTGTTGTGAAAGTAATCCCATGCCGAGTCAACGCAGTCTGTGATACACTGTTGGCATTCTCCAATAGCTTCCTCCAGCTGGGCATTGATGACATCAAAGTCAGCTCTGCGATAAAGCCAGACCTTCCTAGGCTTGTCAGATAGCCCACGAGCTAAGTGCAAAGATAAGATGAGGTGGATGCAACAGTGATCAGATGTTCCTAAAGGAGGTAGGACCTGACAGTTCCGCTCTTGCAATCTTGTAGCATCTGATACGTAGACATGATCTAACATAGACGACCCCGAACTAGTGACCCTGGTGGGTTCTGAGACCACTTGAGTGAGGCCGAAGCCCAGCATCAAGGATTTGAGACAACTCGATAGCGAACTAGAGCAGTCCAATAGGTTAATGTTGAAATCTCCGATTAAGATCGTGTTGGCTGAGGCACTAGTGATTGAAAACAGCTCTTTCTCTATTTGATCCAGGTTACCGTCAGAGCTAGGCTTACGATAGAAAACCCCCAGTAACAGCGTGCGACCACAAGCCCGAGGCACACGCACCCAGATCAGCTCCAATAGCTCAGACCGGACAACAGATGATATTTGGAATGACTCACTCACATAAACACACACACCTCCACCATGGCGGCTACGATCACGCCTAAAGAGTTTGTAAGAGTCAATGTTCAATTCCTTATCACTGATCGAGTCATCCAGCCAAGTCTCAGTGAAGGTCATAAATGTAGGTTTGGAGGTTGAGGCCATTACACGCAGCTCAAAGCTGTGCTAGCAAGCTTCTGCAGTTCGTGTAGAATATAGTAAGGTGGCCTTTGGGTGAATTTACAGGCAGACTACTCCCACAGTTCTCTGATGTAGATAGAGACTCACTCAAATCATCATTTGTGGAGTTCTGCGATGAGTGGTTGTTCAATACAGGTTGGCAGGCAGGACAGAACGGGTGGCATCGCTCTCCCCCTGCAGGACCTCATAGGCATGATTGTCTAAGCCTATACAGGCTATGTGGTGCCACAGTTCACAGCCATCACAAAAGACAGCCTTATCGTCATCAACTACAGCCTGAGCGCATACACCGCACAGGAAGAGCTGGTCGCCCGCCGCCATATATTTTTTTTCTTTTTTTTTCTTTTTTTTTTCTGCGGAGCGAAGACTTCCTAAGCTGCGCAGATCTAATACCTTCACTACTGGCTATCTCCAATAAACTGCTCTCTCTTCAGACTCTCTTGTTATTGTTGTATTGATGTTTGTTTACTCTTGATATAGGCGGGCTCTTTTTAGAGCCAGTACAAACTAATTGAAAAAAAAAATTGCTCGCGTACTCGTCGTAGTACGAGATATGGGGGTGGGGCTATTTCTTAAGAATTGCGAGTGGAATTAAAGTTCCAAATTTTGTACGAGTTTTTCTTGGAATCTAATTATGAGAACGACACAAAAGTTTTACACACGGTTAAAATGAACTGCACCACAACGAGAATTTTACAATATCTTATAAATAGAAAAAATTGCGAGTACATCATAAAGTAATATTGAAATGGATAAGAACTCGTTGTCTTCCAGTAGAGTATCGGCTCGGCTAGTAGTGCACCAAATTGCGGAACTCCAACTTACCGCACCGCTCCAAAAAAGTGCTACAAAGTTTTATAACGGGCCCCTATATTTCCTCCAGATTCGCTCTAAAACTAGTGAGCGGCTCCTTCCGCAGGTACATGGTCCTTGTGTTGTAGTGTAGAAGGCATACCCGTAGCCAGGGAGGGTTCGGGGGGGGGGGGGGGGGGGGGGGGGGGGGACCCCCTTTTGGGGGGGGGGGGGGGTTGGTTGGGGGGGGGGTGGGGGTCCGAGTGGCCCTCCCCCCTTAGTACCAAGCATTGTTTTACTCACTTTTTTTGGCGTTTTTTCAAAGTTCTGTCTTGAGTATTGCTGTTGTGGCACATCCTGTTAGATATTGTGCGAACAGTGGCTTTCAATGTCATAATGATTGAAAGCCAAATACATTGGTTACATTTCTGTATGCAACCATGAAACTAACAATATACATACTAGATGAGGTATTGATCATCGGTTTATTGTGACACTTTTACATCCCAGCAGTATTGTAAGACCGGGAATCTACTGTACGAGTCAGATTCAACAGCACACCCAGGCAGCAGGGAGCACACCCAGGTTTAAATTTGCCACAAACTACTATAATATGAGGGTACCAGCATGTGCTGGGAAATGATTTGTTGTTAGTAGCAATTAGTCTCTTAAAGTTTTACAAATGAGGAGCAGAGGTTAAAGAGTAGCACTATCAATTTGCCTACAAAATGTAGCAAATTTGTCTCTGAAGAAGTGAAAGTTTTGTAGCTTACAGAGAAACAATGCATTTCATTACCTTTTAGCCAACAAATGTTCTGTTCATGGCTTTCATTATAAAATCCCAACATTATCATCACACAAGTCTGTGCTGACTCCATGGATTTCCATTAAGAAATTTTACATATGAATAAATGGATTATCTGGACACTTGATTGGCTTCATCAGACTCTC
>WLWI01003664.1_pt1 | contig 13166 bp, 11 predicted proteins | sample 6701501 | NCBI WGS metagenome assembly WLWI01 (sample SAMN12718690, study PRJNA515312) | sponge metagenome | isolation source: marine sponge | host: Mycale hentscheli | place: New Zealand: South Island, Marlborough, Capsize Point | collected 2014-11-01
AGAGTTACCTCGTTGTGTTTTGATATTGTTTGGTAACTACATCAAAACGGGTAACTCTCATTAAATCAACCCTCGCTTCGCTCGGATTGATTTAATACGGTGTCAGATTTGGTCTAAACTTCTACATCTGAATGCTAAATCAGGATGCCGCTTTCCCTGCAATTTCGAACAGACAATCCCCCCTTTCTACACGAGCTGGGACGCGCCTAGCGACAACTTTGCCTTCGCCTCTAAAATACAACTGATCAGGTTCTTTCCAAGGTGTCTCAGGGTCATGAATGAATCCAGCTGGTTGACCCTCTACCACCTGATCCCCTAAATCTACCAAAGGCTCGAACAGCCCTGAGCCATAAGCATAGCAGTAGGACGCCTCTGTGCTGATGGATAGGAACTCGGTTTCGCCGTTGCCCTCGATATCTTGGTTTTCGATGGCGTTTGGTGTGTGTGTGAAAGTTCCTGTTGTAATGGCAGACTTGATCGTTGATTCTTCTGTGTGTGTTGGGTCCTTATCTAAGCCTTCGTCTTCAGACAATGCGATATTGATACCGATATGAGTAAGGTAACGAGATAATCCCCGATGAAGCAGCTTGAGCGCAGCTTGGTCAATACTTCCCCCTCCTGCTACTTCCAATGTGATTGCGACACAATCATTTCGGTGGGCAGCGGATGATGAGTAGTATTCCATGCCGGATTGCTCGAATAGCAGTGCTTGTGGAAAACCAATGGAGCGAACAAGTGCAAGATTCGCTTGGTGTTGGGAAGGATCGGAGTCGATGGTTAACAACGCTGACGGTATATACAGCAGCGAACTCCCACCTGAATGAATATCTAGTAAATAATCTGCTCTTTTTACTAGCTCAGATTCGATAAAATGAGCAATGATTTGAGTTGGTGTACCCATGGGGTTCCCGGGGAAACTACGATTCAAATTTCCATCATCCAGAGGGGAAGTTCTCATTCCTGCTTTGGCAGCAGGAAAATTTGCCATGGGCAATAGGATGATTTGTCCGTTGATGTCTTGCTGTGCAATTTCCTTGCTTAGGGAACATAAGGCGATTTGGCCCTCGTATTCATCGCCATGATTACCGGCCATAAGCAAGACAACGGGGCCCTCACCGTTTTTTATGGAGGTGATCGGGATCGGTATCCAACCGTAAGCGGAGCGATGGACAGAGTGAGGCAGGCGTAGGTATCCGTGATGTTTGCCTTCAGCATCAAGGTCGATTTCACAAAAAACTGGAGACTGATTAGTCGACATATTACTATTTTGAATTCTTGAGAACTGCTCTGGAAAGCGTCGATTTAACTTTTCTAAAAGCAGCACCCACACTGCTTCTTGAATAGTGATAGAGTTTACTCGGTTTTGAGGTTGTTGCGATTCGACTTTGGGCTAAATTTGAGTCAAAAGCGACACTAAGAAACAATGATTGTTCTTTGAACATCGAAGCGCTAGTGATAGTTGCCCAAATCTGTGTTCCACTAACTTAGAAAACATATGCGGCATCGATTGAGGTAAAATTACGCACCAATCGGAAGCCTTTATGCAAATATCTCTCAGCCCTCGCCCAACCCCCTTGAATCAGTATCCTGTCTATTGGGCAGAATGTTATGGACGAGCACCTTTTTTACCGGTTTCACGAGCCGAAATGGACGCACTCGGATGGGATAGCTGTGATGTTATTCTGGTTACCGGTGATGCCTACGTGGATCATCCGAGTTTTGGTATGGCGATTATTGGGCGGTTGCTTGAGGCGCAAGGGTTTCGTGTTGGGATTATTAGTCAACCGAATTGGAATAGCGCAGCATCATTTAAATCATTAGGAGAGCCTAATTTATTTTTCGGTGTTACCGCTGGAAACATGGATTCCATGATTAATCGTTATACTGCGGATCGCAAAATTCGCTCTGATGATGCATATTCGCCGGACGATATCGGCGGTAAACGCCCTGACCGATGTTCCATTGTTTATGCTCAACGTTGTCGAGAAGCCTACAAGGATACACCGATTGTTATTGGTGGGATTGAAGCATCGTTACGACGAATTGCACACTATGACTACTGGCAGGACAAAGTGCGTAGATCTATTTTGGCGGATGCTAAAGCGGATTTGCTTATTTATGGAAACGGCGAGAGAGCGATTGTTGAAGTGGCTCATCGGTTGTCACTTGGGCATGGGATAGAGGATGTTAATGATGTGAGAGGAACCGCGTTCTTTATCAAGGATTTGCCAGCCGATTGGCAAGTGATGGATTCAACGAACGTGGACAAACCGGGTCGAATCGAACAACCCATCAATCCCTACGACACCGTTGAGCCAGTGTGCGATAGCGGGGAAGATAGTGGCGGTGAAACAGAAAAGTCAGATACCAAGAACAGCGTTAAAGTCACGTTTGCTGATAAGAACGAAAGGGTGCAATACAAACTAGGGCAGAGACTAAAGACGGTAATTCGCCTGCCTTCATTTAATGACGTTGATCGTGACCCAGTATTGTACGCACATGCCAGCCGTGTGTTGCATTTGGAAACTAACCCAGGTAACGCTAGGGCTTTAGTGCAAAATCAGGGGGGGCAAAAAATATGGATCAACCCACCTCCTATTCCCCTGTCCACGGAAGAAATGGACTTTGTGTTTGATCTCGAATACGCCCGTGTACCCCATCCCGTTTATGGTGGTGCTCGAATTCCGGCTTATGAAATGATTCGCTTTTCGGTGAATATTATGCGTGGCTGCTTCGGCGGTTGTACCTTTTGTTCCATCACCGAACACGAAGGGCGCATTATTCAAAACCGCTCTGAGGATTCGATTATTCGGGAGATCGAAGAAATTAGAGACAAAGTTCCGGGTTTTACTGGGGTGATATCTGACCTTGGCGGCCCCACGGCTAACATGTATCGCATTGCCTGTAAATCTACCAAGATCGAAGTGCCTGTCGGCGACCATCGTGCGTCTATCCCGGTATCTGTGAAAACCTCGATACTGATCACTCTTCTCTCATATCCTTATACCGTCGAGCACGAAAACTCAAAGGTGTGAAAAAAGTACTGGTCAGCTCTGGTCTACGATACGATCTGGCCATCGAGTCCCCTGAGTATGTCAAAGAGCTCGTTACCCATCATGTTGGTGGCTATCTGAAAATTGCCCCGGAGCACACTGAAAATGGGCCTCTGTCGAAAATGATGAAACCCGGAATGGGAACCTATGATCGTTTTAAGGAACTATTCGAAAAGTTTTCGAAGAAAGCCGGAAAAGAACAATACTTGATTCCTTACTTCATTGCTGCCCATCCGGGTACGACTAATGAGGACATGATGAATCTGGCTATTTGGCTGAAGTCCAACAACTTTCGCGCAGACCAAGTGCAGAATTTCTATCCTTCACCCATGGCCACAGCAACAACTATGTACCATAGTGGGAAAAACCCTTTAAAGCGTGTTAAGAAAGATAGTGAAGAGGTGAGCATCCCTAAAGGCGATAAGCAGAGAAGGTTACATAAAGCATTTCTGAGATACCATGATCCAGCAAACTGGCCGATGTTACGTGAGGCGCTCATTGATATGGGCAGGGCTGAGCTAATCGGTAACACTCGGGAGCATTTGATTCCTGAACATCAACCAGCAGGTTCTAAGCAGTATAAAAGCCCAAGAAGAAAGAACAGCTATTCTAAAAAACACGGCCATGGTACTCAACCTGGAAAAGGTCAGATTCTGACCCAGCACACGGGATTGCCTCCTAGAAAATCAAGGTAAATTTGTGTGATTGAGTAATGGAGATAATTGCTGTCTCTAGTTATCGATAGCGTTATAGTTGAGTGAGTTTCGAAGTAAACTAAGGAATGGACGACTTGGTAACGCATTTTAAAACCTAGGATTAAGTCACGCTTTTATTACAGGATATGGCTAGTCGGACTGGCTGCCACACTGATGTATGACGTACTTTTTGGCTTGCTGGGGAGTATGAAATTTTCATCAGTGTCGTTTTTGTATTGTTTGTACGATATCTCATGTCCTTATGAAAGACCGATACTGCGGCCGACTTATCCTAACCGTGATGTAGGCCTAGGCATCAATATGTTCTCCTCAACGTTAAGCGCCTCTTAGTTGCCCCTTGGTTTATAGTGATCAAGTAGGGGATGCGACACTGGTATCAACGCGATTCGTTATTGAGAGCAGGGAGTTTCCCCCGCCCGTTTGAAGCTGTATTAAATAATTTTAATCTTTTGGTAATCTGCCGTTAATGTTGTTGTATTTGTTTCATGATTGAATGCAAATTCGCAAGGCTTGCTTGAATCAGAAAAGGGTTAGCCGATACAACATTGAAAAAATGCCTTATTGGGTTTAGGGAAATCAGCGATGCCACAAAAAAAGAATATCTTGATTCTTGGCGTAAACGATCAGTTTGGAGATCAGATCGTGGAGGGATTAAGCGCGGAGGAAAACTCGCTCATACTATGTGGTGGTGATGATCAACAGCAACTGTCGTTGGCAAGTCGATACCCCCGCCATGTGAAGTCTTGTACTGATAGTGTTGGTTTGAATCACAGTCATCAGCGGGTTCAGTCGATGATTGAGGAAACTGGCAGCTTGGATGTTTTCATTTACCTTGTTGATACCTCCCCCTCCCATCAATTTTTGAACCAATCCCATCAGCAGATTGCACAAACACTCAATACGTCGCTTGTCACTCCGATTTGCATCTTGCAGTCGATTTTTCCGTATCTTAGAAAAGCCTCAAATAGCAAGGTGATGTTTGTTGATACCAGTATTTTCTCCGAGAAACATAATTTCAGTCCAATCACAGTTGGTGGCAATTACGGTCTTTGGGGTTTCTGTGAAGGAATTAAGGCCGAATTCCACAGTATAGGCATTGATGTACAAAACATTTCTTATCCCAACTTTTGCTATTCTCAAGAAAAACGGGGAACTAATGGCTGGGGTGTAACACTCTATGAGCGCTATAAGAAAGTCATCAAACGAATACTGGAGTTTATTCGTTCGGCGGGTGCAACAGGAATCTCACAAATCCCCCATGTACAAGCGGAGGCAACGCTGGGTACATTCTGGGAGTACGGCATCGAAGCAGAATAAGCCCGTTATCGGCGCACACTATTCCTCAAAGCCTCAAGCTGGATAGGCTTTTGGAAGCCTAATTTGTGGGTGTTGGGCCTGAATTAAGAAGAATCAAGCAGGGATTCTCGTTTTTATTTTTCTGCCAAAAACACCAAAATAACGCCAGACTTTTGTGGGTATTACTTAGTAGAATGTATATTACTAAGTTTATTTGCAACCCGGTTATTTATCATGGCAGTGACTCCCTCTCAGGCGTTAGCAACGTTTGCATCCCAACTGTGTTTCGAGGACATTCCGCACAACGTGGTTCGTGGGACCGAAGACTTGTTTCTCGATTGGTATGCTTCTGCCGTTGCTGGAAGCACTGCGCCTCAAGTGCAGATACTGAAATCATTCGTAGCGCAAATGGGACCTGCTCAGGGAAAGTGTCGTATATTTGGCTCAAAGAAAACGACCAGCCCTTTTTTTGCCGCCATGGTTAATGCGGCCGCTTCCCATGTTGTGGAACAGGATGATTTGCACAATCAATCCATTTCCCACCCCGCAACGGTGGTTTTTCCTCCCCTCTTTGCCATCGCCCAGTCGGACCCGACAATCTCCGGAAAGGAGTTTATCGCAGCAGCAGTTGCAGGCTACGAGTGTTGTATTCGCGTGGGTCAATATCTTGGCCGCTCTCACTATCGTGTGTTTCACATGACGGCGACTGCGGGAACCGTTGGTGCTGCTATGGCAGTGTGCAATCTGTTAAAAATGGATGAAGAACAAACCCTAAATGCGCTGGGGTCAGCGGGAACTCAAGCTGGCGGATTATGGGAATTTCTAAAGGATGCAGCCGATTCGAAGCAGCTTCATACTGCAAAGGCATCGATGAATGGCCTTCAGGCAGCTTATATCGCAAGAGATGGTTTCACCGGCGCTAAGCAGATCCTCGAAGGTGAAAAGGGAATGTGTGCTGGCATGTTAGGAGAAGGTAATGTGTCTTGGATCACTAATCAGTTGGGTTCCCGTTGGGCGATTATCGAAACATCTTTTAAATTTCATGCGTCCTGTCGTCATACCCACCCCGCCGCGGACGGGTTGTTAGCACTGCGCAATGAATACGGTATTGACCATGCAAACATCGTGAGTATCAAAGCCCATGTCTATCAAGCCGCAATGGATGTGTTGGGTGCGGTAAAAGACCCAACTACCATTCACCAGTCGAAGTTCTCTATGGGGTTTGTTTTGGCTTTAATCGCAAGATACGGGCGTGCGGGTGTCAATGATTTTACGGATGCGGCATTGGACGATCCGATTAATCGACAATTGCATGATCGAGTTGAGATGATTATGGATGAGGCGATTGATAGTGCTTATCCAGAAAAGTGGTCGTCCAAAGTGGTTGTGGCTTTGCAGGATGGCAGTGTCTACGAAACCCTGATTGATGTCCCCAAAGGTGATCCTGGAAATTCTTTGTCCCGAGAAGAGTTGGCGAAAAAAGCCATTATGTTGGGTGAGTACAGCCAAGTTATGAATAAATCAGAGATGACTGAAGTGGTGAACAGTATTTGGAAGCTCACCGAAATCAAAAGCTTCAGCGACGAATTTATTTAGGAGGTTCACTTGCCGAAAGGTGGGGTAGCGACGTTGTTAAAGTTAGAGAGTATGAAGATAGACCCTCTGAGAATTTAGCTTCTTGGAGAGTTTGGCCTCTGTGTGATTATGATGGCTTAAGCTAGTCTTGTTAACATTTTTTCCACTAATTCAATATGAAATTTTCCAGCTTGACAGAGCGTATTGCAGGAGAAGGTTCCACTTCTTGGGATGTCCATTACGAGGGCCTCGCGAGAAAGGCAGCGGGGGAAGACATTATTATCCTCAGTGTGGGCGAGGAGACGGATCAACGTACGCCAGATAACGTTGTGAATGTCGCGATTGAGAGTTTGAAAAACGGACGACATCATTATACCCCGGTGAATGGTATTTTACCTTTGCGGGAGGCCATCGCCCGACGATATGAGGCTAGGAGTGGGCAGCAGGTAACAGCAGATAATTGTGCGGTCTTTGCTGGGGCGCAGAACGCATTGTATGCGGTGGGGCAATGTTTGCTGGAACACGGCGATGAAGTGATCTTGATTGAGCCTTATTACACCACTTATCCAGCGGCTTTTACCGCCACTGGTGCTACTTTGGTGAGTGTTCCGGTTAAGCCTGAAAATGACTTCCAAATCGACACTAATGATGTCATCAGCCGTATTACTGAGCGCACTAGGGTGATTGTCTTAAATTCCCCAAACAATCCTTTAGGTGCAATTTACACTCTTGAGCAGTTCAAACCTCTGGTTGATGTTTGTGTGGAAAGAGAGATTTGGTTAGTTAGTGATGAAGTCTATCTGGAAATCTTGCCACCCGAAGAACAATACACTCCGGCAAGCTTACCGGGAGCTGATAAGGTCTGTGTTTCTATTTCAAGCCTGTCCAAGTCTCATCGGATGACGGGTTGGCGGTTGGGTTGGGTGGTTGCTCCTGAAAGTTTGACGAAGAATCTTAAAAATCTATCCATGTGCATGTGTTACGGCTTACCCCCTTTTATTATGGATGCTGGAGTGGAAGCTTTGAATTCGGGTAACGAAGTGGCTCAGGGAGTCTGTGGCACTTTGACTAATCGCCGACGTATTTTTCTTGAAGAAATGAAGGGCGCAAAAGGGATTCAGATACACAGTGCTGTGGGCGGAATGTTTGTGATACTCGACGTGCGTTCTTTTGATGTGTCTGGGCAGGAATTCGCTTGGGGGCTTCTTGAACGCCACAATATTTCGATCTTGCCCTGCGATGGTTTTGGTGGCACAGGGGAGGGGTTGCTTAGGGTCAGTTTGTGCGTTAGAGATGAGCAGATAGTCGTTGCTTGTCGACGAATCGTCGAATTCGTAGAATTTCTTCACAGCAACAGTAGCGCAGAATAGCTCACCTAAAGAGCCCGACTCAGCGCGGAATCTTCCATCCTAAATTTATTTCTTTTTTATTTTTCTTATGAAAACACATGCACAGGTGGTAGTTATCGGAGGCGGCCTTGTGGGCTGCAGTATTCTCTACCATTTGACTAAGCTGGGATGGACTGATGTCGTGTTATTGGAGCGGGATGAGTTGACCTCCGGTTCAACTTGGCATGCCGCGGCGGGAATCCATGGGCTTCATGACAATAACAACATCTCCCGCCTACAGTACTACACCATGAAGCTCTACAATGATCTTGAGAAAGAGACTGGGCAATCCTGCGGTGTGCATCAACCCGGATCAATATACCTCGCATGTACCCAAGACCGGGTCCATCAACTGAGAATGCAGTCCGCAAAAGCGCAGGCTTTTGATGCAGATTTCTACGAATTGTCCCCCAATGAGATTCTAGACTTGCATCCGCTATTGAACATTGATGATGTGAAATGTGCGATGTATGAGCCGTTGGGTGGGCATGTTGATCCATCCGGGGTAACTCATGCTTATGCTAACGGGGCGAGGCAAAATGGCGCGGAAATCTATCGTTTTACGCCAGTGGTGGAAACTAATCAACGAGCCGATGGAGGGTGGGACGTGGTCACACCCAATGGCAATATTCATGCTGAATACGTGGTGAATGCTGCTGGTTTGTGGGGGCGGGAAGTGGCGAAGCTGGCTGGATTTGAATTGCCTCTAATGACCATGGAACACCAGTATTTCGTGACCGAAGAAATAGCGGAGATTGCGGCACTGGATCAAGAGTTACCTTCTGTCGCTGATCGGGATAAGGAGTATTACATGAGGCAGGAAGGAAAAGGGTTATTGGTGGGTGCTTACGAAAAAGACGGACGGTTCTGGGCTGAAAATGGCACTCCCTTAGATTTTGGTCATGAGCTATTACAGGAAGACATGGACCGTATTATGGATAATGTGATGCGGGCCTGTGATCGAGTTCCTGCCCTAAGCGACGCCGGGGTTAAGCGTGTTATTAATGGCCCCATGATTTGGTCGCCAGATTCGTCTGCTCTGCTTGGTCCAATCCGGGGGTTGAAAAACTATTTTGTCTGTAATGGCATCATTCCTGGTTTTAGCCAAAGTGCGGGTCTAGGATTAACGTTGGCGCAATGGATTGTTGAAGGCGAGCCCGAGTTGGACATGTTTCCCTGGGATGTAGCGAGATTTGGCAATTGGGCAACAAAGGCTTATACCAAAGCTCGAGCTTTGGATAGTTATAGCTCACGTTTTCGTATTCATTTTCCGAATGAAGAGCGAGAATCTGGGAGGCCCCTCAAAACCCGCCCGGTCTATGAAATGCAAAAGTCCATGGGCGGGGTGTTCGGTCTTTCCTATGGCTGGGAACACCCGCATTGGTATGCGAAGCAGGGGGTTGAGCAAAAAGATGGTTTCAGTTTTGAGAGACCTGCTTGGTTTAACATTATGGGAGAAGAAGCAATCGCATTGCGTGAGTCTGTGGGCGTTGTGGACACTTCAAATTTTGCGAAATACGAGATCACTGGCGCTGGCGCTGGGGCATGGCTGGACAAACTTGTGGCAAATCACGTACCCAAAGAAAATGGGCGTACCTGCCTCACGCCGCTTTTAAGTTTGCGAGGAGGGATAGCTGGCGATTTTACTATTGCTCGACTGGCAGAAGACCGCTTTTTTATGATTGGGGGGGGGGGGGAACCGCAGAAGAATATCACTGCCGCCTTTTTGAGCAGTTTTTGCCCTCAGAAGGTGTGGAGTTTAAATCGGTAGCTGAGCAATGGGGTGGCTTCAACGTGGCAGGGCCCCATGCAAGAGCCGTGATGGAAAAGCTGACTGGGGTCTCTTTTGCGAATGACGATTTTCGTTTTATGAGAAATAGGGTAATCAATATTGACGGTTATGAAGCCATTTTACTAAGAGTTTCGTTTACCGGTGATCTCGGATATGAAATCTATATCAAAGAAGAAAATCAGCTCGCGCTATATCAATCCATCTTCGAGCACGGGAAGGAGTTTGGTATCCGGCCCATTGGCTCCAGAGCGCTTGGATCCATGAGAATTGAAAAGGGATATGGGAGTTGGGGGCGAGAGTATTCACCAGAATGGTATCCAACAGAGTCCGGGATGGCAGGCCTTGTGAAAACCGACAAGCCAATGTTTCTCGGTAAAGAAGCCTATATGAAACTCAAAGATCAACCTGCTCGACAGATGTTATGTCAGTTCACTATCGAAACGGAACAAGGTGACCAGGGTGCAGATGCGTGGGGTGGAGAACCCATTTTTAAAGATGGGAAATATGTGGGTAGGATTACCTCTGGGTCTTACAGTTTTATGTTCAATACGTCGGTGGCGCTGGGGTACGTGGACACCGAATTTGCTATTGCAGGTGATGACTTCAAAATTGCTATTTTGGGATTGCCACGCAAAGCAAAATTGCTCGCTGAGCCATTATTCGATCCTAAAGGTACAAAACTGAGAGCTTAATATCGAGGTGATCATACGATGGGGAATCGGCTCTCGATAGAGAATTGATTCACCGTCTTTGCTATTGCTTCACGAGCTCTGCTGTTATCGACATCACTGGTTGTTGGGGGAAATCAGTGTGTAAAGAGATCGGTTTTCGAGTCTTGGCTAGGTCGAGATCTGCCATCGATTGATTTGATTATATATTACTGATGGGTTATACATTGGTTTATTGATACTCTTAAAGACGAACAGGAATATCCGTAAATGACGAACTTATCTCAAGTGGTTAATTTTGATCTGTATCCCATCAATGACTTGGATTCGTCTGAGGGGCTGAATTTTCTCAATCGGATTAAAGACGAATTAGATTGCCAAGGCTCCTGCTTACTCCCTGACTTCGTTACCGAAACGGCACTGTCGACTTTGGCTGAAGAAGCCACAAAACTTACGCATCTCGGCTATCAAGGGCCAACGATGGTGAGCTCCTATTTTTTCAATTATCACATTGGTGATGGACTGGACACCGATGAAAACCATCCAGTAAACCGTAGAGGGAAGCGAAATCTCAAGCAGATCGCCACGGATTTGATTCCCAAAGAACATTTGTTATCCAAACTCTATCATTCTGAGATGATGACCTATTTCATCGGTCGCGTATTGGGGACAGAGGCATATTGCAATGAAGACCCATATCAATCGCTGAATATTTCGGTCATGGAGGAAGGTGGTTGCCAACAATGGCATTTCGATAGCAGCCCCCTTGTCACCACATTACTGCTCCAAGAACCGGATGTCGGCGGCATTTTTGAATATGTGCCGAGTATTCGCTCAGATGAAGACGAGAACTTTGACGCGGTGAGAAAGGTGTTAGATGGAGAAAGGGGTGACGTTAAACAACTACATTTAAAACAAGGAGGCCTAAGTCTGTTTCGGGGGCATTATTCCTTGCATCAAGTCACCGAAGTCACCGGCTCTACTCAGCGCCTGCAAGCCATTCTTGGGTACACCACGGACCCCAATTACCATGGCAATGTGGAGTCCAGTGTCTTACATTCTGGACCTCGCATTGCTACCCTAGAGTCGTCAATGTTATAGCGGGTTTCGCTAGGAATCGGCCAGAGCTAAAGAGGGCAGTTTGTCCTTGGGTTATGATTTGGTTTCATTGTTGAAACTATGGTGCTTTTTCGATCAAACCAGCCTGTTAGTCTTTGATTCTGATTTTTTCAGGCTGCCGCCAAGACCCTATCTATCGCAGATGAATACCGCCAAATATATAAGTCAGAGCAATTGCGGCTGTGGTGATAGTAGGTAGGATGCTCAATAGAACGGCGATTCGAGTTCGCCCTTTTCTCATCAATGCGATGCTAAAAAAGATGCACAGAACGAGGATGAAGGTATAGCTAACCATGAGTGTCTGCAGAAGGTATTCATGGAAATAGCCCGAAATGGAACCCTCGTTATGGATCAAAATAAAGGTGAAGGGTGCCAGAGGGACGAGAATGATGGAAGGGATAATGGCGAGGATGTTAAACAGGGTAACGAGTCTTTTCATTGAGGCTTTTTGTGTCGAAATCAGGGTTAGGAAATGTTAATGGGTCTCTGCATAAATCTGGGTAAATCAAGTTGATTGGCGTTGATTGGCCTTGTGTTCGCTTATAAGATTTATTGAGTTTAAGAATTATAGCTGAGCGGACTGCGCCATGTTGTTGATCAATTGATCGGGTTTGTCATGGGTGATGAGTAGGGACCGATGATGAGGTTTGATGAAAGCCTGATTAACGGCTTTGTCCAAGAAATCGCAGAGTGCGTCATAGTAATGATTAATGTTGAGTAATCCGCAAGGTTTGTTGTGAATATCCAATTGGTTCCAAGTTAGCGCTTCGAAAAGTTCTTCTAGCGTACCAAAACCGCCAGGTAAGGCGATGAATCCGTCTGATAGTTTAGCCATCATCTCTTTGCGTTCATGCATACTGTTGACAGTCTTTAACTCGGTTAAGCCTTCGTGCGCGATTTCACGGTCTTGTAATGAACGTGGAATGACACCGATAGCTTCACCGCCATTTTCAAGTATAGCGTCCGCTACTTTCCCCATCAGTCCAATGCTGGCACCGCCGTAAACCAAACCGATATTTTTTTCCGCTAACGTCTCGCCCAATGCTTGTGCGGATTGTAGATAGTCAGGCTCCCTGCCGGGGCGTGAGCCGCAATAAACACAAATTCTATTCATCGTATTAGAGTATTGTCATTGGATCGTTTTGAGATAGTGTTTAGCATTCGTGAACTTGAAAAACGTTTTGTTGCAGCCAAGTGATAAAAGTAGTGTACTATCTTGGTCGCCTCGTGATGAGGCTCATTAAGGGAGTTCTTGAATAAGCCATGACGTATTTGAGATATCCGAATCTAAGATATTCGACGAGTCATTGTTGGGTATCGAGTGGACATTATATCCCAATATGAATAAATAGCTTTATAGGGAAATGTGATTTTCCATTGTAAGACGAAATCCGTTAACCCAATCTTCAAATTAGACTAGAGAAAAGAAAATGTGATTGTGCAACCCTACGTCTGTAACTTCGGTTTAGTTTGAGTCATTATTGTCGTTCCACACGATATATCGCTTGTCGGCATTGCTCCATTCATCGTCAATCTCAACGAGAATGGCACTGACAAGC
>WLWI01003666.1_pt1 | contig 13161 bp, 10 predicted proteins | sample 6701501 | NCBI WGS metagenome assembly WLWI01 (sample SAMN12718690, study PRJNA515312) | sponge metagenome | isolation source: marine sponge | host: Mycale hentscheli | place: New Zealand: South Island, Marlborough, Capsize Point | collected 2014-11-01
CAGCTCTCTAATTGATCATGTCTATGCTAATCATCCCAACCTGGTGTCTGCCCTCTCTGTTGGTTCCCCCCTTAGTACCTCTGACCATCTGTCAGTGTGCTTGCACCTCTCCGTCATCAGCAAGCTACCAAAGTCTCCAATGCGTGAGCTATGGTTTACAACAAGGCTGATTTTGAGTCTATTGCAGAGATCCTTGTCAGTTTACCACATACACTTGCAGAGATAACTTAGGTAAAAGTTTGAAGTAGCTTTTTGATTGCTAAGTTATTGTATGGCGTACATTTTTTTGTGTTCAATATGCTGCTTTATTTGTTTAGAACCACCTCCTAGTCTAGGAGATGTACGCATCAATAACCTGACCTTTCTACAAGATGGAGTTTCTGGTATTCTATATGTAACAGTATATTTTTGCTTAATGAAGCTAGTGTATTTTGCAATCAGCTGGGATACAGTGAAGCTGAACTGTTGATTGGGGACGTATCCAATGGGTAGGTAATATTGCCTAATAACGAAATATTATTTGATATTTGTTCGCGATTGTACAAGGAAAGACAGTAATTCTAACCAATGATTTAGCCATTCTTCAATAAATAAACTGATTTGCGCAAAGTTTACTGTGGGAGACAAATTGAGACCAAATATGTGTAGACTTTTGTACTTATAAAAATTATCACTCAATGCATTTGAAGGCAGAGTTGTGTTATAATGGAAACAAAATCCTGTCAGCTATATTTATTGGTGTAGGGACTATCCCATTTTGATTAGCGACTTAAACTGTACCTCTAAGTCCTTCACTAACATATTCCATTGTGACTACACCCTCAAAAGCAGAGAAGACAACTGTCCGAGCCAGTCAGGACATAATATAGTGGCATACGTGAAATGCAGTAAGTTGTTTCCTCTGTGACACATCCTTTCACTTTTTAAATTTAATAGAAAGAGCGATAATAATTAAAAGTGTTGGAATTACAGTATGGTATATTTTGAATAATTTCGCTTGTTAGGTAAAGGGAGTGCTGACCTCAATAATTGGTACAGTGGGCAAGTGGCACTTTGTCCTCCTGGTACTGATAATCAGACATACAAGGCACAGTCTGTGTCAGTTGGAATTGTAAGCCTCTACTTCTACCATAAATGGGGTGCATTTACATTTGACAGTGGCGAGAAGACCATTCCAGAAGTCGTTAATCAATATCGAGGAAACTTGGTATGCCACAAATGGGGATTCAACAAGTGGTTCCAGGTTCTGTTCAGACCTTGTCTTCATATCAAACTGAATACAACTTTTCTCACTGCTTCACGTATGTTTGGGTGGATAGATTTAATAGTTTATGATATATTAAGTTGAATTATTATCATTATTGATGTTATTATTTATTTATTTAATTATTTATTTATTTATATTTATTTAAAAACTTACTTACTCATTCATTTGGTTGTTAGCTTTTTGTTTGCCATTGATGTTATTAATATTTATTTATTTAATTATTTATTATTTTGTAATTGTATGATCAGTTGAATCTTATTTAGTCATTGTATGTCATGGCATTACATCTTATTTTAGAAAAGTCAAAAAAATAAACTAATTTATTCAGAGATAATGGAGGTCTGAAATTATCCAGTGCATGCTTGGATAACTACGGATGACCTGATGTGTCCGAGTCAACAGATTATGCTTAACTATCCACCTCCAGATGTGACTAAATTATTACCTCAAAAAAATTACATTGTCTTGCAATGCAGTAAGTTACTTGAAGTGTCACCCTTTATTGTTGGATTCCATTTGATATGATAAATATAGTCTTTAATTATGAAGACTATTAAGATGTGTTTATTTCATTGATGCAAACTATAGATATATGTATATGTATATGTATATTATATATTATATTAGAATAGAGAGCTATAGGTAACAATAGGTTATTAGCACCACAACAAATTAACCCGACAATTTGAAAAATTGTAGGACAATAATGTATACAAAGTAGCTAATACTACTTTTACCAGCTCTTTCCTACTGACCACTGTCCACTTTTACCAGCTCTTTCCTACTGCCCACTGTCCACTTTTACCAGCTCTTTCCTACTGACCACTGTCCACTTTTACCAGCTCTTTCCTACTGACCACTGTCCACTTTTACCAGCTCTTTCCTACTGACCACTGTCCACTTTTACCAGCTCTTTCCTACTGACCACTGTCCACTTTTACCAGCTCTTTCCTACTGACCACTGTCCACTTGCTTGCATTTTATTTTTGTATACATTATTACTATTAATATTGTTGGATAAAAAATTATTTAAATTTTTATTTTATTTTATTTGAACTGTTTGTAGTGTATGATGCTTACATTGGGAATCCGCCATTTGGAAATGAGACCTCATGTTCTTTCACAGACGGTGGAAATGGAATGAAAATAATAAAATATGAAGACGTGTGTGTGCCACGCCCTCCCACAACTTATAGCAAGGCATATTACATTTCAACTATATTATTCAGTATAATTATATTCTTGATCTTCATTCCGGTTCTGGCAGTTTTCATTCACACTGTATACTACCACCACAAGAGACACAAAATAAGATGCTCCTTCTCCTCCTGGCACACTAGTGTAGCCTTCTCTTATTTTATTCCATTTAGACAGAATATCAAGTGAGTGATATATTCATATATCACTCACTTGATATTCTGTCAAAATGGAAAAAGAATTACACTTTGCCAACTAATGTAGTGATATCACTGAGTCTAAATCTAGTACAATCTACAATGGTGGTCAAATTGACCTGTTGTCGGAAGTAAATGGTAGAATTTTATAAAGTGGGAGAACTCGGGATTGTGGAGTAAACCAGGAGCACCCTGGCTAAACCGGGTGGTCGACAATATGTAAACACTATCTGTAAAGCCTACCCCCATCCCACACATCACTCATATAAAATCAATCAATTAATCAATATCAACAATCAAACAAACAATCAATCAATCAATCAATATAAAAAATAATAAACAAACAAAATGAATAAGTAAATAAATAAATAATACAACCAAAGCAAACCGACAACTAAACAAAAATTAAAAAACAACAACAAAGAAATGAGTGAATGAACGAATGAATGAATGAATGAACGAATGAATGAATGAATGAATGAATGAAGGGACCTTCAATGAAACTGACTATAAAGTTGACTGGTATAGAATGATAATAAGTATGATATTTTGACTTATTTGGCTTTGAGTACTTCACAAATGGCTTTAGCTGTGACAGAGTCTTTTTGCTTTAAACATATCACTAAAATATCACGGTAGGTGCCAAATGGGTGGAGTTGTTTCCAATGTTGCAGAGCAGCGATTCTAATGAAGATAAACATGCAAATATATACATGAGTTCGGTCTGCATTGTTATTGTATAAAATGTAACAACAACAAAAACAACAACGGCAACAATGAATAGGAAGAAAGAAGAACAGTAACATTATACTGTAGATAGTTGGGATCTACCTTTGCTCAAATGCTGTAAAATAGTCTTGCTTAATGTCTGTAATATTTGCATATGTCAGATCCAAGTATGGAGCCAATATTTCCCACTGGATCATAGCACGGGCTATTTCTTGCAAGTCTTTATGGATATCCCCATTGTCAAAATCAATCTCCTTGTCAAGATAGGTGTGTGAAGAGTCAGGAAGATCACGCATGAAAGCTTCAAGCCTGGCTTCATAGCTGCTATCTGTATCTACCCAAATTAACCACAACAATAAATAAATATTTGATGTTAAATTTAAAGTATCATTAGTATTTTTTATGTAATTTCTGTATATAGCTAATACTACTACATGGCTTTACCAATGAAGTGAACTGAAGACTGTAAATGATTAAGGAACATGGCTCAATAATAATTTAGCTTGAAAATGTAATTATATCTGGTGCTCTCCTCCCGAATAACTTATACCCATTGCCTTGAATCTCCATACTTCATTCATAACAGAAATTCTACTCTCCTCACTTTTACTATATATTCTCATTTGGGTACATGCAGGCTTCACTTTTGTCCTCAATATAAATAGATTTGTGCCAGTATTCTCTTGGAACTAACTAACTTCTATTTGTGTGCTGCTATAGTAATGTTAACTTATCTACTCTACTTTTGATACAAGAAAATTATGACAAGCCGGCTAGCTAGAAGTGGGACAACCTTGCTTATCTCTGAACACCTCCTGATTATATGAACTATGGCCTGCTATGTTGACCAACACACCACACCCCAAGTATAGTTACATTGGTCCATGACTACACTGAGCTAGGCTTATGTAGTAGTGCTGCATACCTTGTTGGTCATCCATCTTCACCATCTTGAAGATTACATCAGCAGTTTCTGTATCCCCCCATTCACAGCATATCTTTAAGAGGTCATTATACTGCCCAAATGGATGGTGTTGCTTCCATTTTAAAAGGGTTGCAATTCTAAATGAAATATGCATAATATTGATATTAAGACAATCATTTATGAGTAACACACATTCATTTATTTATAGAAACATGATATGGCCGTGGTGCTCAGGGCTGGGGGTAGTAGATGAGCAAGAAGAAGAGAGTAAAGGTGAAAAAAGAGACAGAGTAACTATAAAATAATTAACAACAAGATCCTGAGCAGTAGCTCGGCATTAGCTGATGGGACAATATATCATATGACATACAAATATTCAATGTTAAGTTCCATCATAACTAGTCAGTTATTCCTTAATACCATCCAGTGTGTTGTCATTCAAGGCTTTGGCTCCCACAACTAGCTTTGACTCAAGGGGAAAATTTTACCCATACTACTATTGGCTAGTGACCAAGAGCCACTTAGAGAGCTATAACTGAGGACACACCTCAATGACACGATAACTGTATAGTTACAATATGTATAGCCATATTACATATTAACACATAAACCTTTTATAATCAGAAGAAGTGTAGTCCTTTTTGATGTCTAAAATTTCATTAGATGATATTTCCAAATGTGGTGCCAATATTTTCCATTGCTTTATAGACAGAGCAATCCTATAGAGGTCTTGATCTTTGTTGTCGTGGTTCCAATCAACAGTCTTATAAAGATTACATTCAGGAGATAATTGGCTCAGGTATTTGCTATATAATTTAGGATCAATGTTTTCTGAAAAAAAAATCATATGAATCAACTCTTGGTGCAAACTGTACCGATACTAACTGTCGTGGTGTATATCAGAAAATAGATTTTGGGTGTGGTACCAGCTAGCTATAACAACTATTTACAAATTAAGGGAAAAAAATGTTTTTTGCATTGTTCTATTAAAATAATGAAGATTAAAATGTCATTAATATTTATAGCAATTTATCTGATTTGATTATTAACACACTAGAACTTTTCTATTCTCTTGTGACTAAGACTTGCCTTGAGATTCATTTATTCATAATTACCAATTATCTATTTGCCAATTTGTGTAAACTAACCTTTACTACAGGAGTCATTTGATTTGGACGGTGATTCAATACTACCACTGGAAGCTACAGAGGAAACTTTGTCATCTAAATAATAGGAAATTTTAGTTACATAATATAATTTTTGCTTATCTATGCAGAGCTGCAGATTACGTGAATATCATTCTCTAAAATAAAAAAAAAATTAATCACATTGGTTAAAAAGATACCTTTTTTAATTTTTAATTTTTTTATTTTCAGTGAAATAGTGCATTTACTCTGTAATGTCCTATGATCCATGCTAGGTAGCATACTAAAAATGTCTCCTTTTTCTGCTTCCCCATTTCCTACCTTGAATCCAATATTTTTGCTCTTCAGACAAAGTATTGAATAGCATAGGATTCCTGGAACACACAAGACCTTATTTCTTTGAGTATTCTGCAACATGTGGTGCTGTATGGTCGTCATGGGGATCACACAGAAAAGCTACTTCTGGCTCATGAGTGTTATATTGCAGCTCATTTATCACTTCTCTGATGACATTTAAGAGCGTATTACGCACCTCATTGCAAATAGAAACCTTGCATTTTGCTGGCACTTGGCCCATTTCCAGATTTACTTGAAAGAATGAATCAAAAGAGTCACTCAAGGTTACCACAACAGGACACTTTGGAATTGTAAACTGGAAACTGTTCCTGTATATCCCATTGAGTATATACAAGTCCCATTTGTACTTGGAAACTAGTTTACATACCGTGCTACAAAACAGCCCAAATGGCGCAAATGTCTTGGGAAAATGAAGTAGTACTGAAAGGCCTCTAAAAGTTGGCAATGGTGTTTTAGTAAGTAATAAGCAAGGCATGAGACACTTCTTGTCATCAACCATACAAACAAGAGATAGAGTCTGCATCACTTGAAGCAAGCACACAGGAGAGAGCAGTTTATCTGTTTTTCCAAATATGTCTTCCAAAACACTTGTTGAGAGAATTCCTTGCACCTTAAAGCATTTCCACGCCCCATCAGTCAGTGATTGCTGATCTGGATATTAGTTATTGCAATGTGTCTAATTATAATACAAGTTATCATATCCAGTAGAGTCTGAGGCTCTCCAAATATAAGATCCAATTCCCTGAAATACAGAATTCGAAATGATTTGTTTAAATAATTCAAACCATGCACAAGATCATTTTCGTCTTCAAAATATTGAGACATTGCATTTTGAACTTCTTGAAGAGAAAAAACTGCTTTTTGTTGCTCTGTCATATTTTTAATGTTAGTTCCAGGTAGAAATATTTGAGTGGAATATTAATGTGATTTGCCCAAGTCTCACTCATCGATTCTTTCATGATTTTAAGACCAATTTGATGATCTTTATCATCAGGGTTCTTGGCGTTGACTGCAAAGATTAGACTGCTGTAGTGATGGTTACAATATATGGCATGGTCTTGTAAACCGGACGAATTTATAATGTCAGTAAGCTTCTTCTCTTTTTGCTCGCGAGTTTCTTCTTTACACTTGTGTTCTTCATCTCGATGAGTTCCCACAATCATAAACCTAGTTTTACGATTTCTCTTCGAGAGTGACGATATCATTTGTAGAAACATACGAATCATCTGCTCATTGGATAAATTTGACTTAACACTATGTCCCACAGGTTTTCCATCTTTACCATGGTAACATCCCAAGAGAAATTCAGCCAAACTTTTGCTGAGGTCAATCACCAAAACACCCAGCGACATACTACCTATAAACCTAGGCAATATCTCTAAAAATTGTGGCTGGCCACCACAGTCTGTCAGCTGTCCAAGTATCACTTCTGACAAGGACTTTACATTCTCTAACCCCGTGTGCATAATTCCAATTAAGCGCTTATCGGTTGAACTTTTTTGGAAGAAGCTTGTAGATGTTATCTGGTTTGAAGAAGTCAAGTCCTCGGGCTTGTGAACTGTCACTTGATAGTGCTTAGTGGCTCGGACGGGAGACTCAGCACATGAAGTACTGACTCTTACATGTGGAGGCATCTTATTCAACGCCAAAGCAATTGTGTGCGTTTTTCCAACTCCAACCCAACCAAGGATTACAGTCAATGATTCTTTGAGATTAATTTTGTTTTGCATAATAAACAGTAACTTCGCTTGGGCATCTAGGTCACCAACTGCAACAGTAATAAAAGGATTTATGTCACATTATATACAGTTTGTTACTAGAGCCTTATTTTATCAATGTGCAGGGGATTATGTAGGGGACCAAGATAATTGAAGTGGGTGCATCTTGGGTGCGATAAAAAAGAAATCCCTCTTTTAAATAATCCTGCGTAAGACCCTGACATGAGTTCTGCGAGTGTCATAAAGGTGGCATAACCCCACATACTTTCATTGCTATGGTAGAATGATACTGCAATATGGAGTATGTGACACTTTTCATTTAACGGAAGTAACAAATAGTTTTGAGTAAAGAGATCTAGTATAAGGGTCACAGACAATTCTGCAGCTGTAATTTGAGAATCTAGCCAAAAATATTATATCACTGAAACCCTTAAAGGTAACGTGTTACTTAAAAAAAAAAAAAAAAAGAATGTTAGAGAAGCAAATTGTTTACTAATTGCACTCTTATAATTTCACTCTAGGCTGAAATAATTATAATAATAGTAAATTTTCTCATTCTAACAGTCAATATTGTTAGTTAAAACTTAACCCGATGCTTTGACTTCTTACCGAAGTCCTCTTCAGGGGTCAGCTGAGGTTAAACTCTCCATGGTGATATAATAATACAATGTAAACAGCAAGATTTCTGGAGGGTACGCTTACTGTTTATTATATCCTGGAGGGTAATTTGAATGCAGCATGGACATCCAGCATCCTGGAAGCTCTAAACCCCGTCTCTGTTAAACTTGTTGTTGTCGGGTATCATCTGTATGTGTAGAGCTTTCTTGATCTTTAACTCATGATTCTTACTGGCTCTGTCAACAACTCTTACCTCTTCCCATATAATAGGGTGATGTTGCTGACAAGCATGTTCAGCAAGGTTTCAGCCATTGCTGAACATGATTGGCAGCAAGAAGTTGAAGTGTCTGGTTAAGTTTTAATTAACAATATTGGCTGTTAGAACCAGAAAATTTGCTATTATTATCATTTTCACTCTTATGGTTACTGTAATAGTCAGGAATTATCATCCTGCATGTGCATACCAAATTTCTGAAGCAACAGCTCCATCTGGACTCTAATAATCTATTTTGGGCCACATTTGTGAGTGGGTCTAAGAAAAGGGACCTTATGGCGCAAACCAAAAAAATTGAGTTTCTTATGCTAATAAAGAGCTACAATTGATCTCAACTTAGTGCTACAATACTGGAGAGTAAAACCTTCGACACGCAGAGAAACTGGCAGTTGAACTGGGCTGTAAGAAGTTTTGCGTAGAGTTCTTTTTAGCTTTCAGAGCGTCTCACAGCCTGTCTTGTCGGAATCCTTCGCTACTCTACTCGATGTAGCGGTAACTTTCAGCCAGAGGTAAGCTGTAGAGTGCATGCAATAGTCTCAAAGCTATGCCGCTTTTTTAGCTGCTTGTTTGAAACTCCGCCCATTCCCTGTTTATTGTACTTTGAGAACGAGAGAGAATAAAAAGTAGCTTGTTTTTTCACGGCATGCTTGGGGTCTTTAAAGTTGTTTTGACATTTGAAATTTGGCATAGACTCAAATGTGGCAGGGATGCTGACTCAAATGTGGTAGGATTAGCAGCTGCAAGGAGTAAGATTGGTTTAGGTAGTAGCTCCCCACCCCTTTATAGTTTCCATTCTTGTACTTAGGCAAAATGACATAACTATACATGAACTTTAAATAACACCCCTACCCAACCCCAACCCCCACCACACCCATTTAGGGTTTTTTAACAAAGTAATATTGCAAATACCTTCTTCACGATTGACTGGAAATATGGAGACTAGCATAATGGAGTAGCAAGCAGATTTATTTCATTCATTTAGAAATAAGTAAATCTACTGGGTTTTTGATAGCTAACCTCTGTCTCCTAGTGCCTCTTGATATTGGACAACATTCTGACTGTATTTAGATATGTTGTTTCTAAATCTTGCTATTTTCTCTTCATATTCAATGATTCTGTCCATACCGGTTCCTTCCTCAATAGACATATTGTACAATTTCTGCACAAGGACATAAAAATACAATATTAGAAAATGAACAGATTACTTTATATCATCAAACAGTTCACTTTTGCTGACAAAACATCAATAATTTAATATTTTTTTGACGTTCTGACAGACTGTTTATGGAAAGGTTTTAGTAATTGACTCTAAAAAGGTAACATCTCTGAGAAGGATCAAGAACCTTATTTACTATACATACCAGCATCAAAATTACCTCAATGGATGTAAAATATGTAATACTCACCTTTTTCAATGTTTCTAAATATTTCTGACGAGATGAAGCACTTTACAAAAAACCAAACATGTACAAGCTATTCATTAAAAAAACAATTGTGAATGCTAACTTACATATGAATTTCCAAGTATCTTTTTTTTCAAATCCTCCAATAACATGCCAATCAAAACAATGTAACTACTCTTTGCCCTTATGTAAATAAAGATCAAAACCTCAATAGCATACAATTGGCATAAAAGGGTATAATACATAGACACATTAAATAAAAATGCTGCTTTCTCTTTATCTGGGATTAAGTATGATGAATGGGGGTTGATTATTGTAGCTCATGGCAGAGCACTTGTGCTTCCAGCAGTCCTGGGTTCAATTCCAGTAGCCACCAAATGTTTTTAATTCTGTATTGTTAAAAAAAAAAAAAGGCAGTGAAAGAGAAAGGATATATCTAATGGGTAAAAGAAGGCCCAGAAAAAATTGAGAAGTGAAAAATTAGCAAAGTAAAAAAAAAATTCCACCAAGAAAAAGAATCTTTGAAAAAGGAAAATTTCATTGGTCTGTTGAGAGCGAGACTGTATAGCGTAGAAATACCCCTAACAGCATAAATATCTGCCTGCTGGTTACAGTAGCTCAGTAGCAGAGGCTTGTGTGTTAAGCAAGCAGTCAGAGTTCGAGTTCAAATCCCGGTGGCGACCAAACATTTTTTAAAATTTCATCTTGTTTAACAAAAGCCTGCGAAAAGAGAGACTACATCTAATGAATGCAACACTAGCCAATTCCCACACATTTTATTGGTGTTTTCACTCCTTTAATTGATGTTTTTTTTCCAGTTCTATTTTCAAGGGAGTAAAATTTATAGCAAAATCAACAACAACAAAGAAAATCAATTTGTCGTAAATTATACTATAGTCGAAGACCAGATTTGACTTCTATAATATAGAGCAAAAGACACATTATCTTCATGAGGTGAAAATACGCCATGTCACTGACTTCTACAGAGTTAACCAACTAGGTTTGTTGAAGATGAAACCCTTTCCAAACTTTGAAAGCTCCACCCTCTTTGTAGATAGAAGTGGCCTATTGAGTTTGGCTTCATGGTTGGATCTCTTTATGTACAAACATATTCTCTGGCTAATCAATACTTTATTGTGCAATAGCACAATAAAGTATCTCCACTTACTTGAGCAGAAAATTCAGAAAAGTCTGTGTCGGCCATCATTTCAAGTAAATGAATTGCAGGAAAATAAATTGCTCAGTGATAAACAGATACTGCCAACGAACGGTATAATTCAACTTCCTCCTATTATTAACTAGTCCCTGACCGGAGGTAGGCCCCGGGGTGCAAATTTAAGGCCTTTTCTCATGAAACAGCAATGGTCCAGATTGGACTAAATGTGCCCACACGACTTGCTGCAAGGAATCGCCATGTCTCCTGCAAGTTCCTATCCCAATTCCAGGAGTTTTGCTTGTATAGCTCATAGTGTGTGCTTAGTGCACAGGCATCCTGACTCTTATAGGTGAGCATTTTGTGTGTATGTGTGTTGTGTGTTTGCGTGTATTATGTATGTATAAGTTACACTGACCACCATGAGGTGGAGGTCGGTCAAAGGCCCAAGGATAGTGTAAATCTCGTATTAACTGAATGGCAAATTGCTTGCTAATTATTTTGTTCTGTTAGAGTAGAACCTCACAATTTGGGACTAGTCATTGCAATTCACAAATCAGAGGTTGTTTTCATTAAGAGGGGATAAGCAATACAGGAGGAGGCTAGTGCAATATTCACTAAACACAGGTAATTTTGCTTATTAGAGAGTTTACTTCACTGTATTTCATAATGTTTTTTTTTACTACTTGTATCTTGTTTTATAATTGGGAAGCAATAGATAAAAGTAAGAGTATATGCATGTATGCAAGTATATACGTACATGCATACATAGCTATATACATACATACATACATACATACATATATACACACATACGTACATACATTAGCTACATACATACATACTTGCATGCCTGCATACACACATACGTACATACAAACTCACATACATATACATACATGTACATACATATACATGCATACTTTCATGCATACATGAGTACATAGTTGCAGACTTTGATGTGTAGTATAATAGCGATTTAGGAAAATAAACTATACTAATCACAACAAAATTACAGACATATGCATATGCCTTATTCTAGGCCATACCTCAATCTCTAACATGCAACACTGTCTACAATATTCTGATGTTGGTTTCATGAATATTAATTATTGTGATGCTTGAGTGACCTTATCATTTTAAATTTTTGGACAGATGTCAATTAAAAAGCTCATTTTAATGGTATGAAAGTTTCTTATCCCCCCTCCCCTCCCCTCACTAGGGTATCAACATAAACCAAAGATATTGCATTTAGGTATATCCCCCTTATTATTCATCTGTAATCTCAGGGTTGTATTATGCAACATTAATATTGTTTTTTACGAGAATTCCTCGTACAGACTCTAAACTTCTAAGAGTTCCTAATCTTTCACAACCACAGGGACACAAGAGCCATTGGTAGTCAGAATGCCGTAATATTAAAACTAAGGAGGCTACTATTACTCTAGGGAAGCTGAAGTAAGTAAGTAATTCCATATTTGTTAGCTAAATATACAAAAATAACTCTGGCCTTTCTTTTATGTAGCTAAGAGCTTGTTGTCAACAGTGACTGGTAATTCAAATAGTCAGAATGGCTTCAATTCGATACTATGGAAGTTACCACTGCTCAATGAGGTAAGAAAGTAATTTTGTATTTGTGTGCTAAAATTGATGGTTTTTTGTTTTTGTAGCTGAGAGCTTATTGTCAAGAATTCACGGTAATTCAGATAGTCAAAGTAACTTAAATTTGATACTACAGAAGTTATCAATACTCAGGAAATTGAGGTAAGTAGTAATTCCATATTTGTTAGCTTAAATTACAAATAATAACACTGATTTTTTGTTTATTGTAGCTGAGAGTTTGTTCAAGAGTTAAGATTATCAGAATGGCAGATGTTTAATGCTAAAAAGGTTAACAAATCAGGTAAGAGAGTGATTTTTTATTTGTTTGCTGTCATAACTGCTATTATAATGTTTGCATGAACTAAGCTGATACATAGTAACAATTTAGTTTTATGTTACCTAACTATCAGGCTTGCTCGCCATTTGTGCTCAAGCACACCACTAGTTTATTGGCGAGCGAGCGTAGCGAGCGAGACACTTACAGGGGTAAAAATGAAAAAATCGGGGATGTTTGTTGGCGAGCGAGCGTAGCGAGCGAGACAGTATTAGGGGTGGATAATGCAAAATCGGGTATAT
>WLWI01003667.1_pt1 | contig 13160 bp, 9 predicted proteins | sample 6701501 | NCBI WGS metagenome assembly WLWI01 (sample SAMN12718690, study PRJNA515312) | sponge metagenome | isolation source: marine sponge | host: Mycale hentscheli | place: New Zealand: South Island, Marlborough, Capsize Point | collected 2014-11-01
TCTTGCAGGGTCACCAAGGACAACTTTCCACAAAGGTCGAAGGTGACAGCTAGCAACAAGAGCGCGCGCAAAGACATCGCTTGAGGTCAAAGGTGAGGGTCAGCCGTTCTGCACATAACGTCTTTCGAATTGTTTTGCGGATGCAAAAACTTACTGGAGCTCCATTTCTATTCGAGTTAGTGGCGGTGGTAAGTTAATGCGCTATTTGTCACAATTATAAGCCCTACTCAACAGCATTTACTTTAAAATTCATTGTCCACTAGACGAACCACGAAGGTAAGTCTTGCATAGGTATGTTCAGTTGTGTGAAAAAGTATTGTGCGTTACAACTCCTATTAAGAATATCACAAAGAAATTTTTAAATAACGTGACTTGATTTTGTTGCTTCTTTTTCAATTCAAACAGTTGAGGGGAGCGGTTGCTATGGCATTGGACCCCCTTTACCGTATATGCTTAATTTAAATACTCGACTTTATTTTAGTAGTTTGAATAACAATAGTGTAGTTTAAGGCTCGCTCGCCATTTGTGCTCAAGCACACCACTAGTTGGCGAGCAAGCGAGACACTTACAGGGGTAACACAATTGAAAATCGGGGATGTTTATTTGTATATATGTTTGGACGTACGCATATCATTTTGTACTTTGACCCTCGCGTTTTTGTGTTAGTTATGTGGGCGACCCCGTCCCAAATTGCACTAAACAGAATCCTCTGGTTTATCGATCAATACCCGTATCACCCTTTGAATTGTTTACCGTTTTTAATTCTTTTGCGGGTGCAGTTAAAACTTGAAAACTTAAAGGACTTTCATTTCTATTCGAGTAAGTGGAGGTGGTAAGTTAATGCGCTCTTTGTCATGGTTATAAGCAGTGCGCAACAGTATTTACTTGAGAGTACATTGTCCACTACTGTGAAGGTAAGTCTGTGTAGGTGCATTTCCAGTTGTGTCAAAGCATTGTGTGTTACAACCACTACTTAGCTAAAGAATATCACAAAGAAAACCTTTAAATAACGTGTATTGTTTTGTTGTTGTTTTTTTCCTTCCAAGCAGTTGCAGAGAGGTGTTACTATGGCACTGAAATCCCTTTACCCTGTATGCTAAATTAAAAAAGTGGACCTTATTTTCAGTAACTTAATGTTAGAAGTCAAAATCATTCATATAAAAATAGTATAGTCTTTAGGCTCGCTCGCCATTTGTGCTCAAGCACATCTCTAGTTATTACAATAATTATAGTCAAAAAAATAAGTATTATTTATAGAAAGATGCATTAAGAATTGCATAATTAATACGTACAAGTAAAGGATTTTCAAATTCAGTTCAGTTTTCTCTGCTGAATTCCATATGCTGAATTGGCTACAATAGATGTTACTTCTCTGTCTGAGATGACTTGCTCATATATTGGAACATCTTGATTAATTTGACCATCAGCTTGCATTTGCTCTTCATTGTTTTTTAAAGTGCTATAATAAGATGAACAGTACAATAAAATACTAATAATAGCACATTATTCTCTTGTACAGCCAATATTGTTAATTATAACTAAACCCTGACATTTCGACATCTTGATGAAGTCCTCATTAGGGTTCAACTATTGCTTAAATTGATCAACAGAGCAATTTAAATTTTAGTTATCTATAAAATCAGTCTCATAAGAATACATTCTTTATATAACATAATCAGTCAGCATTAAAATATATACTTACCAACTTGTCCTTCTGATTCTTATTATTTCAATAACAAGTGAAATGTTTAGCACAATCAATAGAATAATTATTACAGATCCTATAGGCATGATCACAGTTTCATAGCTTCTACAGATATTACTAGTAGGGTGTAGGCACATGTCTACAAGAGAAGAACAATGACTTGAAATAACAGTGCTGGACAAAGGACATTTGATATTATATAGACTTTAAAATTAAACTTGTAATACTATGCATGCACACTCCTTATAATCATATTTCCTGTACAAGTCATCTTACCTATTTATGCTTCATCAGCAGTTGTTTTTTTATTGAATAGTTCCCTAGACCTATATAATCACCAGTACGCTAATGATGTAAAGTCATTCTTCACTTAACTCACTTTCCGATACTTAAATTATAACTTAACCATAACTTAACTCTCTGAGAAAAGGTTAACTTGTCTAAGGACAAGTAAAGAATAAAGAATCTGGTGGCAGTGTTACCACTGTGGAGAGATAGTCTCTAAGGTGTTACTTCTTCCCACACCTATAAGCTTATGAGCTACACCTAACGCCCACCTAGGGTTCAATGTCAGATTAGAAAAAAAAAGTATTTTCAGTATCTACAATGAAATTATTTAACATCAGTTTATTGCAAATTTATACAAGCTTGAGATGAACTCATTGGATCATTGAATATCTGTACCTGTAGTCATGTATTCCTCTTCACTGTTGCTGTTATTTTCTTTAATTAATTCTAACACTTCATACGAAATATCTCCCACAATGCTTATTGAACTGTTTTTCCATAAAGTGATTTGAAAATTTCCAATTTCAATTAAATTTTTACAGCAATATGTAGTAACATATATAGCGTATGAAACTCCAGGCATCATCATTAAGTCGACATATACATTATCTGTAAAAACTGTATTCATGGAATTTTCAGACAAGATGGAAGTATTCACATAATACGTAGAATTAATTTTTAAAGGATTACTCCATTTTATGCGAATGCTGCTTGTATATAATATATTGGTAACATTATGAATGATGGTAAAATTAACAGGAGTGAAGGAACAGTCTAGTAAGTTTAGGAGAAAGTATAATCATGATACTTTCAAAATACACAGCAATCACATTATTGTTTTAATTTATTATCTTTACAGTTTTAGAAATGGCAATATTTCACAAGTTAAATCTTGTCAATTTATACATACAAATAATCTACCACAACAATTAATATATAATTTAGGTACAACAATTAAATTGCTTAACATAAAATTAAATCTGATATAAACATATTATATAATTACATGTGGAATTTTCTGTAACTCAAAATTTCTGCAACTAATTTGAATTGGATTTCATTACCTACTGTTTATGAACCCTATGTAATTAAGTAAATTAAATACTTTGATAGAAAGTGGCATGTTCCATTTTATTGTCATGTATTTCTTAAACTTTGCAAACTGAAAGTATTGATTATAATAAAAAGTAAACATTGTGTTATTTAGCTGTCCAAAACTATATCAGATATTGGTTCCAAAAATGTACTTGTTTATAATTCAATTAAACTCTCTGGTGCTCTGTTGTAAATATATAATATATATACATAATCATAATATATATATTTACTCTGAACATTATTTATCAATTAACAATAAAACTACAAGAAATTCCACCAGGCCAACTCCTAATAAATCTACCTTGAGGAATGTATATCGAGCGCAAGTGAATATTTTTCTTAATCCTGCCTAGAAGACTTTTTTCAAACTCTGAACTTTCCGTATTATTTCTCCTCCCCCCCCCCCGCACCAACTAATAGTATCTCATGAATGATTTATTATTTAGTTATTTTTGAAATTCACAATCTAATTTTTGTCTTGACTACTGCTATAAAATATTGACCAAATCTTAAAAATGACATAACATGTACTCATAACAAGTAGCTACACTTCACCCATACATACCATCTTAAAAGTCAAGGTTTCTGACATACCCCTGGAAAATCATTCAAAATGTAATCACTCACAAGACCTGTTCAATATCATGGGTTATCGTCTATATTTTTTAACCTTTGTCTGCCTTAGTCCATAAATTTTAATCAGATACAAAGTCCATATTTGCTACATCTTGTTCATATAAAGCTTGTATTTCTTGTACAGTATAATAGTTATAAAAATGATGCATCAGCATGAAATACTGCTTTATGAATATTTAAAAATATTTTACATAATTATTCTTACCCTTTACTTTTACAAGTAACATAACTCGGTTACATGATGCTTGAACTAAAGTAACATTTTCAAACAATGTAAACTCTAATTGAGAGTGTACATGTGAAGAATTAATAGATATAAGACGAGTTGACACCGTCATATTGCTATTACTCAACAGAAGATCTGTAGTATTAATATTGTTATCTATTCCAACTATATATTCTCTCATAATAATATCATTCCAGTTCCAAAGAATATGTGCTGTTCCACCTTCTGTGCAAGACAAAGTGTAATTTTCACGAGGACATACTTCAAATGTAGGAGGTTCTGGATTTAGCGTTGTTTCTAAAAAATTACAAAGTATTATCATAATGATTGGCAAACAAGTGTAGTAAGTGAGATAATATTAGGGTTAATAAAATTTATGATCTAATTCATATATAATATATATATTGCTCATTGAACAATGCATTTGAGACTCAGATGTGCACATTATGATTGTGCATAACAATGATTATAATAATAGTGCTGAAACCCTTTACATACCAGGTCTGCAAAAATGCCTGAGGCAGTAACATTACCATATACATGCACACAGAAAAATATTAACAAATTAAATTAATTTATTTTTATTTATCAGGGGCATAGGAAGGATTATTTACCGGTGTGTTACACTTTGTAACAAAACCCAAACTATGCCTAGACTACACCAATCATAAAAATAGATACCAAGCTATAGCAACAGATAGCAAGCTAGCAATTTCACTTCTTTATTATACGTACATACTTTTCTAACACACAATAACTATTTGATTTGATTCACAGGAATATGAGTGAGATGTGTTGTGTTCAGTTTCTGTAGCATTTGCTGACAATTTCATTTAGTAAGCCATTCCACATTCTTCAATAATTTTTGTTTTTTACTGCACTTTTTCTTACTAATTTTTTTGGATTCATTAACACAGCTTCATTCTTTTCATGTCATGTGAGTGTAATATTGTGCTTCTATGACAGTGCTAGCAGACTTAAGCATACTTGATTTGAATATTACTAATTTAATTACCAATACCACTGCATACTACCCTGTTTATAGCACTTATCTTATATATTTCAGCTTGGTTACTATTACCTTTGTATTCATGCTATTGTATAACTAGTCCACATTTTGCTCTCTCATATAATTAAAGGCTGAAATCCTAAATTTATCTGACAAAATTCATAAATTAAGTTAGATTTGCAGCCCCAAAAGTGCAACAAAGTGGTCCTCTTGGTAAGATGTGACAATCCTTAGGCTAAACTAATTTTAAAACAATAGTGCAAACTTAGTACCACTTGCTAATATTTGAATTATTATATTATATTTTGAGTTACAAAAGTCTAGGTGGGCCTAATAGGTGGTCTCCAAAGTTTCCTTCACCCTTACTGCTCAGCTTACATATTTGTCATTAGCTTACATATTTGTCGCTAGCTTACATATTTGTCACTAACTTACGAAATTGTGCCACGCCATCAATCACCAGAAGATATATTATAATGCACAGAATGATAAATCCTCTCATAATGTTATCTAGCGATGAGAAGTACGAGAGGGACAAATTGGTACCGCAATCGCAGGAAGCATTGAGGTTTCTGGGGCCTACTGGCATCGCAAATGTTCAAGTCCCAGATAAATTTGGGAACACATTAGCTACTGAATGTCTTTTAATATACTATAACCATCATTAATTGACCACTGTCAGTGAAACTGGAGGCAGTCAAACTTATCGAAGTATTAATTACCACACTCTTTATCTCACACCGTTTTTATGAACTCTATAAATAACCGCCAATACTAGCAATAAACAATTTAAAGTGGCACATTTAGATATACAAGCTAATATTGCAGACAAAATCAAAGAAAGTATTTTATTTTAAGTAAATGATTTGTCTGATAAGCTTAAAAAATGTAATCATAATATAAATTTATTATTACTGTTATTAAAGTGAAATATTTATAATGCATTGATGAAAGTGTAAATAGTTATTCCCTTTTTGTTATTAACTTCCTGGACAATATTTGAAGAAATTGTTCTACTATTTGGTACAATTTTCAGTCATCATTGAAATTCCCTCACAGTTTTCTTGTACTTGATGAATATCTTCACTTGTAGAAAAAATTCAAAGACAAAACATAACAGCTTCTCTCCATTCAACTGTATATAGAGTCACCATAGAGCAAAAATTTATCTTTGGTGTGACCTTAAATAAATTGTTTAAAAGTATCCACAGACCATAATTGTATATACTGGCAAGTACCGTTCCACTTCAATGTACTTTCTTCCTGAACCATCTCATGTTTTCTAATTCCTCTCAACTCATGAATTCCCTTTTGGTCCTCAATATCTCAGTCCTATCTGCTTATTTTCTTTCTCTTCTTTTTTGAAGTAGTTACATCAGTCAGCCTTTCTTCTTTATTATTCTTGACCTTTGCTATCTACTTCTCAGCCATTCATTTAACCGGAATGTATGGTGGATTATGGTAAGCTACATACCATAGGTGAACACTTTTCTCAACTTAATTCAGCGAATAAGCCACACTACAGAGTGAGTAATTGTGGCAGGAAAATAAAAAAAAGGATACTAAGGCACTTCAACAAAGCACTGGTTCTGGACGATTCAATGGCAAATGTTATGTTATTAGACAATAAAATGTTAAATGTTCTCTAACCTTGCTTTGAGATTCACAACTGTTACAATAACAATTACCTATAACCTTTTCATTAAAGCAATTAAAACCTGTCATTATCTCCATTCACTGCATTATTAACTGAATTATAATCAAATTTGGTAACTAAATTAAGTGCATTAAAACAAGTTTACTCAAATGAGTATAATATCTTGTGTACACTTTGAAAATGTTTAGAATGGCTTTCAGCATAAAATTTGTTATGGTAACATAAGATCAGTTTTGATACCAATGTTTACACTGTTTGGATAACTCTGTTTTGGTGTTCAGTAGGAGGCGCTGCCTGGATACCCCAGTTTAAAGCTTTATATAGCTTCCATAGTTAGTCACAACTGAAAGATATTTGAAATGGGGAAACTAAAGGATATAAGCTCTGATTATATATGCTCATTTTGTAAAGTATGTATGTGTTGTGGAAGTTATAAGAGCTCAAAGTCAGGCAGCGTTTCCTGGCAAACACCTCACGAGGTGTTATTTTAACAGTGTACAAGAATAGTGCAGTGGTAAACAGCTACATTGTGAAACTCGGTACAAACTATATTTTTTCTATTTCTGTGTATCAGTTAAGTATGACATGTTTTGAAGTAGATATAGTAAGGGATTATTGACAACAGAAGCACTAGTGTAGTGGTAACATTCAGGTGACCTTGCTGTAGGGATGATGCTATACCAATATTGTTATAATTAAGCAGAGCAAGTGGCACAGCCTATAATATAAATAACAGGGTGATGGCTATATTCCAAAATTTGGTGTGAAAATGATTTACAGTCTAGAAAATAGGTTCAAAATCAGTTCCTTCCAAACTTTCCAATAAAAATTACTCCCCATTCGGGTGATTTTAGTGACATCCATAAACTCTTTACTAAAAATTAACAATTTGATGATACTGCATGTTAAGTTTCAGTTAAATTAATTTAATTTTGTGATGCTTTGTCAAAAATTATCAGGATGTAATAGTTAATGTTAATACTTAAAATTGTAATGTATTATGCAATGCATTACAAAAATTAACTTTGAAGTGTGAGCATCCTTAATTAAACTAAATGAATGCGTATATGACCACCCTTTACTTAAGAGTAATAAGGAAGGGGGTTACTTACTAAATAAATTTCAGTACTTCGTAGTTACATACTCTAATAATCCACAATTTAAGTGCCACTGATATACTTCTTACTGATAGATGTGTAAGATGACATAATACAGATGAGTAAAATGTAACATTTAATTCATGTCTGGAAGCAAGTTATTTTTGCAAACATCTATTCAAACTTTCCCCAAAATTTGTAATTACTTTACGTACATACTTGTGTGCATGTATGTGTGTGTACATTCTTATTTGTGTGTGTATGCTAGTAATATGTGAGCATAATGTGAAGGTCCTTTGTTTGTGGTGGAATGTTCCGACTGATTGCCTAGTCTTTTGTGCGGGGGAGATAGGATTTTTTACTGTCACTAAGACACCAACAAAGAGAAAGGTCACCAGTACAGTCGGCAAGTTTTTTGATCCTTTAGGAATTCTTTCTTTTATGGTGATCAGTCTCAAGATAGCCTATAAAAATAGGATTTCAATTAAAATTGACTGATTAATTGAGTAATTATTACAATAATTATAGTCATAAAAGTAAGTGTTATTTCAGAAAGATGCATTCAGACTATGTATAAAAAGTGTATAGTTAATAGTACAAATAAAGGTTATTCAATTTAAGTTCAGTTTTCTCTGCTGAATTCCATATGCTGAATTGGCTACAATAAATGTTACTTCATTATCTGAACTGGCTCATATAATGGAACATCTTGATTAATTTGACTTTCTGCTTGCATTTTCACTTCACCTTTTTTAAAGGTGCTATAATAAGATGATCAGTACAATAAAATACTAATAATAGCAATTTTTTTCTCTTTCTAACAGCCAATATTGTCAATTATAACCAAACCCGATGTTTCAACTTCTTGCCTAAGTCCTTTTCAGGGGTCAAATTTTACTTAAATAGATCAACAGATTAAGTAATGTAAATTTTAGTTATTAATAAAAATCAGTCTCATAAGAATACATTCTTTAAAAATCATAAATGTTTCAGTCAGAAATATAATTAACACTTACCAACTATTCCTTGTAATTCTTATTATTTCAATAACAAGTGCAATGTTTGACACTATCAATAGAATAATTATCACAGATCCTTATAGGCATGATCACAGTTTCATAGCAGCTTCTACAGATATTACTAGTAGGGTGTAGACTTACGCCTACAAGAGAAGAACAAATACTTGAAGGAACATTGTAGGACAAAGTGCAACATTTGATAATGTATAGACTTGTAAAATATATCGGTATTACAATGCATGCACACTCCTTAGAATTATATTTCCTATAGACTTCATCTCACCTATATATCTTTCATCTTGCAGCTTTATTTAGATTGTATTGATATGTAGACTCCTATATTTTCACCTGTATGCTGATTTAAGGTCATTCTTCGTTTAATTCACTTTTCCGATATTTAAAGTTTAACTTAACCTTAATTTAACACGTTGAGAAGAGGTTAACTTGTCTAAGGACAAGGAAAGAATGAAGAATCTGGTGGCAGCATTACCACTGCGGAGAGATAGTCTCTAAGGAGCTACTTCTTCAATGACTTATAAGCTTACAGCTACACCTAGCACCCACATAGGGTTCAATGTCACAATTATTAGAAAAATGTCTTTTTCAGTATCTACAATGAGATTATTTAACATCATATTTATTGCTATTTTATACAAGCTTGAGATGAACTCATTGGATCATTATAGAATAACTGTACCTGTAGTCTTATATTCCTCTTCACAGTTCTTGCTATTATCTTTAATTAATTCTATTGTTTCATACGAAATATCTCCCACTATGCTTATTGAACAGTTCCTTAATAAAGCGATTTGAAATTTTCCTATTTCAATTAAATTTTTACAGCAATATGTAGTAACATATAGTGTATGAAACTCCAGGCCTAATCATTAAGTCAACATTTGCATTATCAGTATAGATATTGTATTACATGGCATATTCAGACAAGATGGAAGTAATGTAGAATTATTTTAATAGGGTTACTCCATCTTATGTGAATGTTGCTTGTAGAGGTATTGATAGCATTTTGAATGATAGAAAAATTAACAGGAGTGAAGGAACAGTCTATTAATTTTAGGAGAAAGTACAATCATAATACGTTCAAAGTATACTATAATAACATTATTGTTTTACTTTAGTAATATCTGTACAGTTTTTTCTTTGTCAATTTACATATACAAATTATCTACCACTACAATTATACTAATTTGATATAATAATTTAGATACAACAATCAATTCACTTAACATAAAATGTAATTTGATATAAACAAATTTAGATACATGTGGAGTTGTAACTTAAATTTTCTGAAACTTTAAATTTTCTGTAATTAATTAGATTGGGATTTCATTAGCTACTCTTCATGAACCCTGTGTAATTAAGTATTTTAAATACATTTATAGAAAGTAGCATGTTCCATTTTATTGTTTTGTGTTTCTTAAACTTTGTAAACTGAAAGTATTGATAATAAAAAGGTACACATTGTATTATTAATGACGTATGTTTGTATTAGCTGTCCAAAGAATACAGCATATAATTGGTTCCAAAAATGTAATTGTTTATACTGAAATTAAACTCTCTGGTGTTTTGTTGTAAATAAATATATAAAAATAAAAATAATATTATATATATTATATAATATCCATATTATATATAATACATCTTGGTAAGGCTGCAGGATTTTGTAAAATGTCTAGACTACGCTGTCAGATAAAAAAATTACTCTGAACAAATTTATCAAAACAAAAAAACTACAGGATTTACCTCAAGCACAAGCGAATATTATTCTGTCAAAAAAATACTAATTCTAGTCAGAGACAATTTTGGTCTCAATATTATGAGAATGACAGAATTACTGCAATAATAATGATAATTTTAAGTTCAGTTATTTCCCTGTGGTGGGCATCTATCAGCACACTACTTTCTTCAGACTTGATTGGCTTCACTTTTGTGAGAGTAGTTAGAAATTTTTCCCAGATGTCATTCCTACTTGCGTTCCACTTCAGGGATTTGTAGTATTAGTGAACTAGTACAGATAAACCTTGCCCACATTACCTTGAATATTCTTACATTAACCTCATGTATATAATCACCCTTGAGTCTTTGAGTCAGTCTCTTGAGAGGAACGTGTAAGGAATTTGTTTGTTAAATTAATTTCAGCAGTCCATGCAGGCTCATATCAAATTCAAGAAGAGCGAGTTAAGCATCCACCACAGTATTGGTACACTACAGCGAACAATTACCCTTTAAGCTTGTTCAGTCAGGATTGGACAAGTAGAGAAGAACTATTCTCAAATTGAATGTAAAGTATTTAGCATCATTATGATGAAAAATGAAATTGCATCCCTACCTTTACTTTACTGAAATTACTTACATGGGGATATAGGCAATGACTTGTTTTATTATTCTTCCATTCCCATTCACTTGTGAAGTTATTTTTTGCAAACATCTATTCAGAGTTCCCCAAAAAAAATTATTGGAGAGCATGCATACTTCTGGACTTGATGCCAATGAACCATATCATAACTCAGTACACTAACTATATTTCCATGCCCATCTTGTATCTAATGTTGCAGTAAATCTTATAATTTGGAATTAATCTCTAATTACATGTATTCTGATAGAGATGGGAAAAAGCAATGCTCAACTAGGTCGTAATGCTATATTGGTAATTATATTTTTTCTATAGTCACTGTAATTAGATAAACATAAGAGCCAATAAACGTTTGCTCTACCCAAGCAAGACTGAGCTAAGTACATAAAGGGAATGAGCGTTTCCTAATCTCTTCAAGTCTAATGTAGTCCTTAAACTAGTGGTGTGCTTGAGCACAAATGGTTAAACTACACTATTGTTAAATGATTGATTTTAACAACTAACACTCAAGCTACTAAAATAAGTCGAGTTTTTTAATTACGTATGCGGTAAAGGGGTTTCAACGCCATAGTAACCGCTCCCGTAACTGTTTAAATTGGAAAAGAAGCAACAAAATCAAATCACGCTATTTAAAGTTTTCTTTGTGATATTCTTACTAGTAGTTGTAACGCACAATATTTTCACACAACTGAACATACCTACGCAAGACTTACTTACGTGGTTCGTCTAGTGGACAATGAATTTTCAAGTAAATGCTGTTGAGTAGGGCTTATATGACAAATAGCGTTTAATAGAGGTTATGTAGGAAGTGACGTAATAAATGTACACGCCCTACACGCGGCCATTTTGAGTGGCAATAGTGAAGATATTTTGTGCCGTAGGTTGTACGAACTGCTTTAAAAAAGGCTCTGATGTTAGATGGATAGCGGTTGTAGGCTGGAAAGACCCGATACCTAATGAGTACACTTGGCTATGTAACGATCATTTTGTATCAGGATGTTAATGTAACTATCCCCTTGTCTCCTGTCGTATCGTAAGTGTTTGCACACAATACAAGCCCTCTAAAACGGAAAGCTGATGGCATGAAGTGAATAAAAGAAGAAGAGAAGACACAGCAAGATTAGAAGCTGCCAAAAGCCAGGTACAGCTCTGTGATAATGGAAATGGTGAAGTTACTGTGAACCACACACAGGGATAATGAAGCAGATAAAGAAGATAAAAATAATGGAGTAGATAAAGAAGATATGAAGATTTCCAGGTGAACTTGTTTTAGCAGATAGAGGTTTTAATGAAAGTGCTGGTCTCTACTGTGTCAAGCTTCCACCATTTACTGGTGAAAAACCACAGCTGACAAAAAGTGAAGTAGATTTTTCTCGTCAGAGTTTAATTCATGTTGAACGAGTCATAGGCCTACTTTGTCAATAGTACATTATATTTGAATCAACAACACCAATTAACTTTATTATGACCATTCAAAAAGAATGTATACTAGTCCAAAAGATAAATAGCTAGTCATTATAAATTGTGCACTAGGTAATTTTATGTCCATCAGTTGTTTCACCTTAATTAAAACCATTCCCATTTTTGTGTTGTTACAATGTTAAATAATGAAATGTGAATTTATAATAATTATTTGGTTGGGGGGAAAATTATTCCAAAAAACATAGCTAATGAACTGTACAATAACAGAGTTTACTTAGACTTCAACTTTTTTCCCCATGCGATGACGGGATGGACATAGCCACTTTCCATTGGGAATCCATTTCATCTTCAGGCACTTCAGTCGTATGAAACCATTTTGTTGGGCAGTTACTATTATCACAGCAGATCATCTTTCCAGACTCTGCTTTCCTGCAGTAGCACCATAATCTAACGGGACCTTCCATGGTCACAATATCAGAAGAAAAGCTAGAAGACAGATGTGCTAAAATAACCGTTGCTTCTTGGTGAACCATTTACCAACAAGGTCAGGTAGAAGCTCCGTCTCGATCAGTTCAATTGGTTTAATAAATGCAATTGTTATGAAGGGTTCATCCAAATAGTTCATTGAACAA
>WLWI01003668.1_pt1 | contig 13160 bp, 15 predicted proteins | sample 6701501 | NCBI WGS metagenome assembly WLWI01 (sample SAMN12718690, study PRJNA515312) | sponge metagenome | isolation source: marine sponge | host: Mycale hentscheli | place: New Zealand: South Island, Marlborough, Capsize Point | collected 2014-11-01
TATCCGTGTACCAAATCCACTCGTCTTCGATGATGATTATATTATCATGGAGAAATTCAATGAAGGGCAGCCTCGAACAGACTGGGCGGAGGTGATGGGGAGACATTTAGCCTTACTTCATCGATCCTTACAAACAGAACGCTTCGGATTCGACTATGACAATTACCTCGGGACGACCTTACAAATCAATAGAAGGTCAGATAGCTGGCTACATTTCTGGCGCGAAAATCGGCTTGGCTATCAACTTGGACTATTCTCCAATAAGACCGGCAAGGACGATAAATTACTTGTCCTCGGTGATCGTTTGTTAATGAAACTCGATGCATTGTTGGGTGATGTAGGCGAAGTTGCCGTGTTGCTACATGGTGATTTATGGTCTGGAAACGCGAGTGCTGACGAAAAAGGCGAGCCGATTATTTTTGATCCTGCTAGTTATTACGGACACCGGGAAGCTGAAATAGGCATGATGCGTATGTTTGGTGGTTTCGGTACAGCTTGTGAAGCGGCATATGGTGAAATCTGGCCATTTGAAGAAGATTCTGAGCGCCGAATAGCACTATATCGGCTTTACCATGAGCTTAACCATCTCAATCTTTTTGGGAAAAGTTATTACCAAAGCTGCATATCAACAATGGAAAGCCTGTTGTAGATATACAGACTTTAACCCAACCACTCCAGAGAAGGTTCATCTAACATAGCTGCCTGTTCTCTCAGGGATAGAATATGCTCCTCCCAATATTTTTGAGTGTTAAACCAGGGAAAGGCGAGGGGGAAGGCTGGGTCTTCCCAACGTTGAGCAATCCAGCCTGCGTGATGCATAATGCGCATGCTACGTAGAGGTTCAATTAACTGCAATTCGCGTCTATCAAAATCACGAAACTCCGAATATCCTTCCATTAGATCATAAAGTCCACTGGTCATATAGGCACGGTCACCAGACAGGAACATCCACAAATCCTGAATTGCTGGGCCCATTCGTGTATCGTCAAAATCTACCAGACAAGGTGAGTCGTCACGCCAGAGTATATTACCGAGATGGCAGTCACCATGTAGTCTGATGAAATTCAATTCTCCGGCTTGTTCGAAACTTCTTTCAATCCGACCGATTATATCCGTGGTCAAGCTTTCGTATGCCGGTAATAGATCTGCAGGGATGAAATTATTCTCCAGTATATAGTGACGTTGTTCATTACAATACGCATTAATATTAATTACCGGTCTATGTTCAAATGGTTTTACAGCCCCAACATTATGCAAGCGTGCAAGACAGTGACCTAATTGCAAGAGATGATCAGGATTATCCAACTCAGGTGTACGGCCCCCTATACGGGGAAAGAGAGAGAAGCGATACGAATCAAACCGAATTAGTGATTTATTATCATCACTGATTAAAGGAGCCACAACTGGAATTTCATGTTCCTCAAGCTCTGCTGTAAAGGCATGCTCTTCTATAATACTTTGATCTGACCAGCGACCTGGCCGATAGAATTTGGCAACGATATAAGTGCCATTCTCCAATCCAATTTGATAAACACGGTTTTCGTAGCTATTCAGGGCAGACACATGTCTATCACAGGCAAAACCAGCACTTTCTACAGCATCAAGAATCGCATCTGGGCCAAGATTCTTATAAACCAAAAATTCTTCATCATCAGACATAGTTTTAACCAAAAAATCACCAACAGTAATATCAAAAAAGCATCGGGTTCCGATGCACAGCATACAGTAGAACGAATTGAAAAACGCTTCTAAAAGAGGAAGAAAGTGATCCGCAGAATTTTGTCTAGATCCCAGATGACTGAGAAAATTTTAGATCTTTGGAATTAATAATCAAATTAGATCATTTGACACAAGCTTTACTGATTTGCTCGAGATGTCTATGATCAGTACCACAACAACCGCCGAGCACATTAATCTGTGGTAAACGCTCCAATAACTGTTTATATATAAACCCTAGTTCTTCAGGGCTACCAATGTCGATCTCTTCCGCCTCGTCAAGTTCAGCGTGGCTTTTACGAGAAGCATTGGCGCGTAGACCGCCAATTCTCTTTAGCCAGGCTTCGTCATTGGAGAGGGCTTGTTGAAAATGGTCAGGGTGGGCGCAGCTGATCATAAAATACTCAGGACCATTGTTAGTCGCCTCGTCCACTGTGCTAATCGCTTCGCCAAGCGACTCACCACTTGGCAGACAACCATCGGTCTCAGTGGTAAATGCAATAACCACCGGCATGTCTTCCAACTGCGCTGCTTTGACAATACCGATAGCTTCCTCCGGGTAGGGAATAGTGATTGCAGTGATCAGGTCTGCTGCCGTTCCGGCAAAAGTAGCAATCTGCTGTTGATGATAATTCGTGGCTTCCTCAATGCTCATACGTTCATTAGCCAGATAGCCATCACCTCGGGGTCCAACACAGCCACTGATGACTATGGCTGATGTGGGCTTCATATAGGCTTCGCGAATTTCAGACATAAGTTGAATAGCCTGCTTATTCGCATCAGCTAACTGTGCTTCGTCATAGTCCATTTTTTCTGCCCAGTCCGAGCTGGCACGCCAGGTTGGACTTTCAAGAATAAAACCCGTATTCGCATTCGTCGCCAATTTTGCATAGGTCTCGTAGTAACGTTTAAGACTGGCACGACCTTGTTCAGTTTTTAATAGATCGAAAGCCGCAAAATAGGGCAGGTCTATACCTTCGTGAAAAATCAGCGTAGTTTCAATTCCACCGTCCGTTAAAAAAATATTACCTGTTAACTGTGGTAACTCAGTTCTATATTTGCTCATATATAATGTCCCTCTACTGTTTTAATTGCTAATTATTACCAAAGATCAATGCTGGCCTGTTGTAGAGGCTTGCGGCTATGACAGCCAGGATGAAACCAATAACGAGAGTGCCACCCATAGATAAACACATCCACAGGGTTGTCACTGTTTCTCCTCGGACGATTTCACCGATTAACAGGTTTTGGGAAAACAGGGGTTGCCACATCATAGCTGTTTCCGGTTTAACTGGGTTAGACATGAATAACATACTGGGAATAATAGGAATCAGGATCACCAGTCCCATGTAGGATTGAGCCTCTTTATATGATCTTGCAAATGCTGCCAATAAGGTGAGTAATGCGGCCGCAAATGTGGTTACAGGTAATATGACCAGCAAAATGTTAAACATTGCCCAGGCCGATAAATTTAGATCCAGACCTAACTGGTCTATCGGCATAAATGGTAGTACGAGTTTAAACGAAAGTAAGGTCAAGCTAAGTGAGATAAAACCATACATATTAGTTGTCAGCATTTTACCCATCATAATCTGCCATCGGGGCACCGGGTTTATTAATAAAGGCTCTAAAGATTTTCGTTCTTTCTCACCAGCAGTACTATCCATGGCCTGATGTAGTCCTCCCATAAATGCTGTGAGCATAAGTATGTAGGGTAGAAAGATCATTACCATTAGCGCACGGCTTTTGGGAGTAGAAAGATCAACATCTTTTATTAGGATCGGATTGGTGATATTGGGACTAATACCTCGTAACTGTAAGCGTAGCCGGGCAATTCGATTACCATAGCTGTAAAGTAAGTTTTCGACACGGTACAGAGAAGTCGTAGACTCTGGACGGGATGGATCGGCAATCAAGTCAATTTGCGCGGGTTCACCTGTCTGCCATTGTTCTCCAAAATTATCAGGGATACGAATAATTACATGCGCAGCCTGACTGCGTACCTCAAATTCGGGATCATCTGGTGCGGGTAGAATTACTACGCCCTGCTGCTTTAAAAATTCAATTAGATTGGGACCATGTTCCTCGCCTACTACAGGAATTTCGAGGGTTTGCTCCGCACGTTCCTGTTCCATGCTGACGCTAAAATACCCAAGCCCAAGAAACAGGACAGGGAATAAGAGTGGGGCCAATAGTAGTGAGTTGAATACAGCCTTTCGGTCACGAAAACTTTCTCGCATTTCCTTTCTGAACACGATATAGGCGCCCCTCATGCCAATAAGCCTTCTTCGCTACCAATTAGTTTTACGAAGGCATCTTCGAGCGTATCGCAGGCGCTTAATTCGAGCAATTCATCGGCAGTACCGTTTGCCGCAATCTTTCCGCCAGCAATAATGATAATGCGATCACAGAGCGCAGCGACTTCCTGCATGATATGAGTAGACAGAATTACCGAACGGCCCGATGACTTTAGACCGAGGATATACTTTCGCAATTCACGATTACTCATCACGTCGAGGCCATTACTCGGTTCATCCATAAGAACCGTCTGTGGGTCATGCACCATCGCCCTGGCTATAGCTACTTTGACGCGTTGACCTTGTGAAAACTCACTCGTTCGCCTGTCGATGAAATCGGACATATCCAGGAGTTGAATGAATTCGTCAATTCGGGCATCAATAGCACTATTAACCATTCCCTGTAGTTCACCGTAATAGGAAATATTTTCCCTGGCGGTCAAATGTGTGTAGATACCACGGCTATCAGGGACTACACCAATTGTGGTTTTGATTTTCAGAGCATCGCGGGATGGATCCAGTTCGTCAATCCGGATTTCCCCTTCATCAAAAGGTAACAATGAGTACAACATACGTAAGGTTGTTGTTTTACCAGCCCCGTTTGGACCGAGTAATCCTGTAACTTCGCCGTCGTGTGCTTCGAATGAGATCCCCTGTACTGCTCTTATTTTGCCAAAGGATTTGTGCAGGTTAGTGACTTTAATCATCGTGGTATTTCAGGGACTTGGACCGAGGATACTGGAAAAGAAAGGTGCGGGTCTTATTTGCTCCACGCAGGCGGAATCGAGATTACTTGTTTTTCCCTGCTCTATGAACTCAGCCGCGATTTCACGTAGGCATTTGTTGGTGATGACGGCGTGCCCGAGACCGTTTGCCGTGAGAACCAGGCTGTTAGAAAAATGCCGGGCAGTCGATTCAGCGTAAGAAGCAGGTGTAACAGGGTCACGTGTACCAGTAAGTATTAGAGTCGGTACATTTGAGACAACAGGCTTATGGAAATCTGCAGTAGCTTCACCTCGAGGCCATATTTCACATTGTGTCTGTATTACATCGATCATAGTGTTCCCAAGCAAGGTGTCAGTATTATCGAGCGCTTTAGACATGTACGGAAAATCTTCGCTGCAAATTACAGACATCTCCATGCCGTTACTGATTTGTTTACTCAGGCTATCACCTATTATCAAGGCCTGGCTAGACAAGCGCTCAAGCTTTCCGGTAGTAACGGCCTCGTGTATCAGCAGAGGCAAAACGGCCTGAGTATTACTACTGTAACTTAGAAAACGAATAGCAAACGCAAGTACGTCTGCGCTTACAGTTAGTGACTCTTGTTTTCCTGTTGTTGGCTGTGCAAAAGTAATTTCTCGAGGCTGCTCTCTCAGTTCGTGAATCAGTTTATCAAGTCCTCTTATTTCTGCGGCATACAATTCACTACACATCTCGTCCTGTTCACATCCTTTGAATACTTCTTCCAGTGCGCGGTCGAGCATTTCTGCATGTTCCTGACCGAGCGATAATTCCATTGGTACTACACTGTCGAGTATAATGCTTCGCACATGATCCGGATAATGTCGCAGGTATACCTGTGCAGCACGGGTACCATAAGATATTCCGAGTAAATTGATCTGCTTATAACCCATCGCCTGTCGCACCAGATCGTAATCCTGCATGGCTATGGTAGTGGTGTAGTATCTCGGGTCACCGTTTAGCCCTTCCAGACAGTCACTGGTATGTTTGGCTACCAGCGCCAGATCTACATTTGTATCAAGTGAATCTAATTCTGGTGCTGGGCATTTCAGGGGATTGGACTTACCTGTTCCTCTTTGGTCAACCAAAACGACATCACGTGTTTTCCTTATTTTTTCAAGAACAGGTCGTAGCATTACATAAGCTTCACTCGCTGCTTGCCCGGGGCCGCCAGCAAATAGAAATAATGGGTCTTGATTTGGTCGACGAGAGACAGCAGTTGCCAATGCGACATGTATTTTTATGCTATCACCTTCTGGGTTAACAGGATTTTCAGCGACTTCCAGCCATCCACATCGAGCCGGAGTTGTATGGATTGTCCCGGGCATGCTTAGTAGGCAGTTGTCAAATTCAATTGTATTGGAATCAGGCAAGGCGACTACGTGGAATAATGAAAATTGCAGGAGCGAGCCTGCCAAAAGAACATACCAACACCTGGACTTGAAGACTTTGCGGCGTTTTAGATAATTAGAGAATGAAGCCATCCCGATCCTATCAATGCTTTGGATAAATCTATAAGTGATTTTACCCAGAGAAATGAGGATTTAACACCAGTAGATAAAATTTAGTTAAAGAGATATAGCTACCGTCGTCTATCAGTTCGTCGAAATTTAACTTCAGGTGTAATGATGTGTGCTGTTTATTGGTTTTGCAGAGATGAATCCTTTGTAGAAGTTCTAATCTACATATATAAATTGATAACACATACTGAAAATTAGAAAAGTTTTAGGGGTCTGTAGAGGCGGCAACCTGTGGACCATAGGACAGCACAGGTTCTTCTTCAGGAGAGCTAAATTTACTTAAAATCCAGCTTAATATCGATTGATTGGAGTTTTCGGTAATGGGTTGGCAAACAGGTTGAAACTTAACTAATCGAAAAAGAGAACAGTCTTTTTTCGCAACATAGGAAATGGCATGATCAGACGGGCCCTTGGTCGTCGTCGCATAGCTAACAGTAGATAGCGCCCAGGATGCCTTTGAGAACGCAGGTGGTATCGCCGCGCAACCAGACACAGTGATTAGAATAAATGTAAGTACCAGGAGCATTCCCCTCTGGATAGCTCGCGGTTGGTTTTTGTTCATCTTTATGCAGGCCCTCCCAATGGCTACTTGCCTGCTTACAAGCCGACAATTACCATAAGCCTCCTTAAAAGGTAGCACATAAAGAGTTGAATTATCTAAGATTTATAGATTAGGGTTAAACACTTTTAATTTCAGTAGTATCAGAACTATTCCCTTATTTTCTATCAAGAAAAGGTCCCATTCATATGAAATTGTTCACAATATTCTTAAAAACAAACTTGGAGCAGCTTGTGTTATGAGTTATGCATCTCACCTTAGTTGTATTGCCTGTGCCAGAGAATACCCGATAGACAAGCCAATGAATCTGTGTCCGGAAGATAATCGACCTGTTCAGATTATTATCGACACGACTCGTCTGGCAAGTGAAAAGGGCAATCTTCAATGGTATCGACCCGATATCAAATCTATGTGGCGTTTTGGTTCTTTGATGGCACTCGATATTAACCATGATGAAGATCGAGCCAATATTGTTAGCCTGGGAGAAGGATACACTCCATTGCTCCCACTAATTGATCATCCGCTTGCCAATAAGGTTGGATTCAAGCTTTTCCTGAAAGATGAAGGACAACCTCATCCAGGTTACGGTAGTAATCCAACGGCTAGTTTTAAAGATCGAGGCATGTCGATGGTGGCATCAATGTCAAAAAAATTGGGTCTGCAGAAATTGGCAGTGCCCACTCAGGGCAATGCGGGTGACTCCTTAACTGAATATGCATTAACCGCAGGATTTGAAATTGTTGTTGCCATGCCTGATGACACCCCTATGCCCATACTTGGGCGTGTCGCTGCTATGGAAAAGATTCATCCCCAGGTTCATTTGGAATTGGTGAAAGGATCTATTCGAGAAGCTGGCGCACTACTCAAAGAGAAATATATTTCCAAAGGTTATTTTTCTGTAGCGACATTCCAGGAACCGGGATGGCGAATTGATGGAAAGAAAACACTTGGTCTGGAATTGGCAGAACCAATACCAGGGATTAAGGACAACTGGTCCTTGCCCGATGTGATTCTTTATCCTACCGGTGGTGGTACTGGCATTCTTGGTATGTGGAAGGCATTCGATGAACTCGAGGCGATTGGTGTTATTGATAGTAAACGTCCAAGAATAATTTCTGTACAAAGTAAGGCAACAGCACCGGTGGTGAATGCCTTTACAGAGGGACATACCGATAGTGAAGTAGTGATTGCTGGCGATACAATTGCAACTGGCTTGAATGTACCTGGTGGAGTTGGTCACGCTAAAGTACTGGAAATTATTAAACAGAGTGGGGGTGCAGCAATAGCGGTATCGGAAGAGGATATCTCAACAGAACTTAAAAGCATCTATCAAAATAAAGGGATCTGGATATGCCCGGAAGGCGCCGCCAGTATGGCCGCACTTGAGCCCGCCATACAGATGGGTTTGATCGAAGCTGGGGCAAGTGTTATTGCGTTTAATACAGGATCATTTGAAAAGTATTTACCAAATGTACGAGAGCTCATATTTAGCATCACTAAGCAGCAATAGAGGATATGTGTGCAAAATACGGGTATTTAAGGGTTTCCAGCTCTTTTTTGCGACGTGAGCGGGCCTTTCAATATAGAGATAAGGGCTTGACGGTGTTACAATTTGAACCATATTGCATCCTGCACATAAACTAATCTGGTAAAATGAGGAGTCAAAAATGGACTGGAACCTGATGATGAAAACTAACAAATTGTGGACTATCTGCTTACTTAGTGCCGCCTTAACAATGGCCGGAAATTTTACAAATGCTGTAGCGGAAGAGAAAACTACTGACGAACTGGAAGAAGCCGCTAATGTATACAATAAGAACAAAAGTGACGTCAGATATGAGGTCGTCTGCAAGAGAGAAGCGCCTGTGGGTACACGAATCAAAAAGAAGGTTTGCCGTACAGTAGCTTCCGTCCAGAACTCGCAGAGAGAAGTAAGGAAAATGATGCGAGAAAAAGCCTCTTCAATTGGTAATAAGCAATAATTATTGATTTGCGGTTTGTTTAGTCATACTTGTAGATTGAGTGATTCACAAATAGAGACCTGCCCTGGCAGGTCTTTTTTTGTTTGGGCCTAATATTAATTTCGTTGAACATTACATAAGTAACACCCGGTATTCGCGTTATGCAGATGCAGGTAGCTGATCTCATTATCAGCGAACAAATTCAGGATTTCATTCAGTAATTCGTCACCGTTAACAGAACACGCGTCTCTCATGCTGCCCGAAGCACAATAAGCGCGAATTGAAAGGAAGCGCTTCTTCAATAAGTTCGGCACTTCATTGAGTCCGAAAGTAACTTTTGTTGCCAATTCGCGAATGAAAATTGGGCCGGAGGCTGCGTAAGGACCGGCTACCAAATGGTGTGTATGAGAGAGAGCAATAACACTTTCACCCAGCTCTGCATCTATCAAACTTACGCGACAAGGATAACCTGGTTTGGTATCTACTGTTATCCTGCGAGCATTATAATCCAATAGCGCATCGTTGCTTAGTGAGAATAAACCGGAATAGGTTTCAATAGGTAAAGCTTGAACCTTAAAATTCAGCAGTTTTTCCATCTCTTGCTTCCCTATAATCAATTTGAAGCAAAGAGCCTATTATTATGAATATGTTGAATCCACCCGGATCTTGCTAACGGGCAAATTACATCCAGTTATATTAGTCAAACCCTCTTTTTAAAAGCTGTTAATACAGCTTCAGTATTGAAGCCTCGAATAACTTTCCCTTTTACAATTGTTAGCGGAATTCCTTTCCCATTGAGGGCGTCAAATTGCCTACGACCTTCTTTTGATTCTTCAATATCGTATTCAATATATGGAATATTATTTTCACGAAAAAATGAGCGCATCTTTTCACAATATGGACACCAGGAAGTCGCGTATAGGACAACTTTGCTTTTATGTAAATCAGAGAACTCGGGCGTAGCATCAAAAAAGCCACTAAAGCTGCCCAATATTAAAATGGTGACGATAAGCCAGGCGGAAATGACTAAAGTTTTCATAATCTAATCAACAGGATCAATAATTTAAGAAGCGTGAAGCCGGTACGCTCTTTATTAGTTCTAACACTAGAATCACATCAAAATCCCAATTAATTTGTAAACCAAATCTCGTTTAAGGCCACTAATACTATAAACAGGTTAAGTGATACTTGATAGACGATATTGATAAAGTTTTAGTAAAGAGATTTCAAGCTGGTGATATTCCTGCATTTGAGGAGTTTATTCAGAGAAATCAGGTGCGTTTGCACAGACTGGCAAGGGTATTTTTAAATGATTTTTCGTTTTGCGATGATGCTGTGCAAGAAGTTTTTATCAGGGCCTACAAAGGAATGCCTCGATTTCAATTTCGAAGTAAGCCATTTAGTTGGCTTTACAGAACATTACAAAACGTATGCTCCGAGTTTAACAAGAAGCAGGTATACACAGTCGAGTTAGGTGAATTTGAAACTCATCAAGCCGATGAATCTGTCCAATTAGAACATAAGCAGGAATTAGATCTGGTATTTGAAAGACTATTTGAATTATCCCGAAGGGAGCGCGATGTGGTAGTACTGAGAGTTTTTGAGGAATTTAATGAAAAAGAAACTGCCATGGTATTGGGTCTTAGGAAAGGTAGCGTGAAGACTCTTTTGCATAGAGGCTTAAAAAAACTTAAATCAAAAAATATTATGATACTCGAAAATGACTAATATAGATGAAAAGATCAAGTTAAAGCGAAGTTTGTATAACGTCTATCGCAACACCAGCGTTTCTCCCTTTCTATCTTCTTGCGTCATTGCGAATGTTAATAACAGGAAACGAAATCTTTCATCAGGTTTGAAATTGGCATGTGCTGTCTTTACGTCGATGTGCATTGTCATGTTGATAACATTTGAAAGAAAAACTGAATATCAAGAGCCTCAGCTGAGAGAAACATCCCTTGTGATTTCTTTGCGCTTGCCAACAGTTGTGATGCCAGCTTACTCAAGTACGAGTCTCGGCGTACCCGGTCTTTCTTCATTGAGTAGCGTCCCGTCCTTAAATCATTTTCACACACCCGCAACTTCTCTGGATAGTGCAGGAGATTTTTGTGTTTATTTAAATATAGGAGAAAAGATATGTTAACCAGTGTAATTCGAAGCCCTAAAGTGCTTATTTCATTCATGTTCGTTTTTCTGCTCGGTAGTTCAGTTAGCTTGAAAGCAGAAGAAGATTTTGAGTCCATGGCAAAAATGGTGAATTTAATGGATAGTTTTTTTGGCTTAATGGATTCTGTTTATGACATGAATGCAGATAATGAAAAAGCAGCTCTATTGCAGATGCATGAAATAGAGGAAATCTATAAAAACCAGGGTAAACATAAAGAAGCCGTTTCTGTATATCAGCAAGTGTTAAAGAAAAGCAGCAATTCTACAGTCCGAAACATTGCTTATCATCGGATGGCGGATGTCTTAAAAGAGTCAGGTGATTTGGATGGTGCAATAAAGGTCCTGAATGATGCTCTTGCAGAAACCCTGGAAAAAACCAGGTGAATTACAGGTAACTATTCAGAAATGTTGACAGGTGCTTTCAAGGTATATTAATAAACACATCATTCTGGACAAGGATAGTCCAGTGTCTTTCTGCAATGCACAGATTTAAAACATAGTATTGCCGCTGTAATCTTTTTCAGGGATTGTTTGTATTACATCCAAATGCTCATCAGTTTTGCTATTTTCTACACGAAAAATATCTATAACTGCGCTTTAGCGATCTTTCTCATTTAAATAGGCTGTCTGATAAGTGAACAAAACAATATATGGGAGACAGTTAGTAGTATATGTATGATTGCCTTAATCTTTTGTCTGTAAGGCGGATTAGTTTGTTTTTTTGACATATACTTATTTTTGATTAATTCTCGAAAAAAGAAATTTACATGAAACTGGAATTTGAAGTAAATGGCGTCAATCGCTTAATCGATGTAGATTCGGATACAAGCTTATTGTGGGTTATTAGAGATTATCTGAAGCTCTATGGAACGAAATACGCCTGTGGGATTGCAGCTTGTGGTGCATGTATGGTACATGTCGATGGAAAGTCTGTATTCTCATGTCAAATGCCAGCAAGTGCAGTTGCTGGGAAAAGTGTAACCACCATCGAAGGCCTGTCAAAAAAGCATAAAAAACCTGTGCAACAAGCATGGGTTGATGAACAGGTTCCTCAATGCGGTTATTGTCAGTCAGGTCAGATCATGCGTGCATCTGAGCTTCTTACATATAATAAAAACCCATCCAGAGAAGAGATTGTTACTCATATGAATACCAATCTGTGTCGTTGTGGAACCTATCCCAGAATTATCAAAGCTATCGAGAAAGCAGCAAAAATGATCCGCAAAGAGATCGAATAGCATGGGAAAAATCTCAATTAATCGTCGACAGTTTTTATTTGCTACATCCGGGGTTTGTTTCGGTTTTATTGTCCCTGTTAGTGCATCCGTCAAATCTACAGTGGACAGCTCACGTATTACTGCATGGGTCAAAATCGATATTGACAACAAAATCACCATCTTTTCTCCAGCTGCTGAAATGGGTCAAGGATCAATGACCGCCATTCCAATGATATTTGCAGAAGAGCTCGATGCTGATTGGAATCAGGTCAGCATAGAGTTTTCGCCAGCAGATGATTTCAATTTTAAAAACCCAACCTCCTGGATACATGGAATTATGCTGACTTTGGGTAGTTCTGCAGTTAGTGGCTACTATGACAGCGTCAGGTTGTATGGGGCGCAAGCTAGAAAAGTTTTGTTACTCACAGCGGCGAAACATTGGCAGGTTCCAATCGAAGAGTTAGCGACAGAGCCAAATACGGTAGTCCATTTAACAAGTACCAAGCGTATCTCTTATGGCGATCTGAGCAAGTTTATTGATACCGCTATTCAACTACCGTCTATAAGTGAAACTGAGCTGAAAGCCGAGACAGATTTCAGGATTATTGGCAGCAATATTCCTCGTTACGATATAGATGAAAAGGTTACTGGCAGTGCGATTTATAGCATTGATGTTGATCTACCAGATATGGTTTTTGCTAGTGTGATTCATAGTCCCGTCAATGGGGGGCTTCCCCTAGAGGTTGAGAATATTGCAGAAATTGAAAGTCGCTTGAACATCTTGCGAGTACTAAAGTTACCAGATGCAATAGCAATTGTTGCTCTTAGTTATGAAGCAGCTTTGAAAGCAGAAAAAGAAATCCAAATTCAGTGGAGTGATGTTGATAAACTAAAAAAATACAGTGATAAATCAGGACTGGAAAATCATCTTCAAATGGTTAGAGATGCCAAGGTGAAAGGTATGTCGGTACAAGCCAAAG
>WLWI01003669.1_pt1 | contig 13159 bp, 9 predicted proteins | sample 6701501 | NCBI WGS metagenome assembly WLWI01 (sample SAMN12718690, study PRJNA515312) | sponge metagenome | isolation source: marine sponge | host: Mycale hentscheli | place: New Zealand: South Island, Marlborough, Capsize Point | collected 2014-11-01
AGGAACGGAGAAACAATGGTACAAACGTAAGGCTATTCAGCGATATTCAGGGGCGACCGTTGCAGTTACGAAGTCGATTTTTTTTTCCAGGGGTAGCCTAGGGGCTTCCCCACAACTTAACAACGCCGTATTTTTGATATTAGCATTTGTTTTCATTTTTTAAAAATATTTGTATATATTTTTTTTTGTATCCTATTTAAAAGAAAAAACTCGTTGTAATGTTTTTTTAGATGTGGCGTGTACCCCGTGTACAAAATATGAGTTCATTCTGGGCATCCAGTACTTCTGAATATCGATTATTAGGTACGAAGGCAAGCTAACTATTGATTCGTATTCATTTGATTCTTCAACTCCGCCCCCCAACTCTGAGCGCGTAATTTATTGAGGGCAAAATTCCGGGTGGTGGCGGCTCTAATTAGAACTGGTAAGCAAACAAAAGAAGAGTTACTGTGTGAGCCCTGCGGGGAAGAGTACAAGACTTCTGGAATGTACTGGAGGGTCCTAGACGATGAAGAAGCGGCGGCTATTAATGGCGCCTGGAGTCACTGGTTTTTCTTCAATATCGTGTAGAAGATTTAGTTAGTTATTACTACCAACTAGCTTAGTTTTAGTTAATTTATGTTGTCACTCAAAGTCTACAATAATTAGACTCCTTAAAGAAAGTAGTACAGATATTATTTTCTAAAATAACTTCAAAAAAGCATATTTCTATGAAATGTTAGATATCATAAAGAAAGTATGATATTTTTTTGTATAGTTTAGAGAGTATGAAAGTTTATACCTTCATTTAAAAATGACATAATTCAAAGTAAGTTCAGCTATGAGGGCTCATTCACTAAAGATGAAGATAGATTGATGACGATATACTCTTAACTCCTAACAATCTGTAACTAAGAACTGCCTAAATAATGTAAGTTAAAAACACATTAAAAGTGTTATTGTGAAATGCTTGTAGAAAGGATACTTGGTACAAAATTGGAGAGTCCATCATCAGAAACTTTACGAGCTATATGATTCTGCAACACTGCTTGAAGACTGATGCCATACTAAAAGTCCGGATTCATTTTTATATAAAACTATCAGTATAGTTCCTGTTTACCATGTTAGTGTCATGGGTACAATATATGCAGTTAGTTTACACATTTGTCAGTAAGCTATACCAGTAAGCTGATAATAATCAAGTAGTGAACAATCTATTGATTAAGTAGTGTTAACCAACATTGTGAGTTAAAATTACTGTGACGTGATAATAGATTGCACAATTTAGTAGCTGTAAGTTTAATATATGCAATTGAATGATATCACAGATTTATATCCCATTATTTTTAAACCTAGTAATACAATTTTAACAAGTTTTTCTTGACGTAGTTTAACTAATACATATTGAGGTTGTGGACTACCACGACTTGCTTTAATTTGATTCACAATGTTTCGATCGAGATTGCTTGTTTGCAGGTGGATGTAAAACTGAAATAGATGATGACATAATGATGGCTAACTTACAAGGATAATGTTACAGAGATGAAAGATTGAGCTATTGGAGACTGAATAGAGGTGTGGATTACAGTTCTATTAGAGGTGTGACTGAAGTAAATAAATAAATAAAACTAATAAATGGAAGAATGAGTAAATGAATATAAAAATTAAGTAAATATGTAAAAATAAAGAAATAAAGATGTCTATTGTGTCAAGAATGTTTGAATCATCGCATATACAAATTGGACAAACCATTAAAATGTAGGTACTATAAAAATATTTTTACAGAAAATGTGGCCAATGTATACTTTTCTTGAAGATATGATAGATATAATTTAACAAGTGTTGTGGGTAAGAGATTCAATGAGGACAAGCACTAGCTCTATCTGCCTGTCTGTCAGTCCATCTGTTTTTTGGTCCATCCATTAGTCAACCTATCTCTCTGTCTTTCTATATTTGTCCATTCATTTGTCCATTCATCTGTCTGTCTGTGTGCCTGTCCGTCCGTCTGTCCATCTGTCCGTCCATCCGTCTGTCCATCTGTTTATCTGTCTGTCTGTTTGTCTGTCTGTCTGTCTGTCTATCCATCCATTTGTTCATCAATCTTTCCTGATATGTCTGTCTGTCTGTCTGTGTGCCTATCTGTCTGCCTGCTTGTTTTAGAATTTTTAATCAAAAAAAATAGTTTTGCATGTAGCATTTTACTCATACTGCCCTAGTAAGAAACTTAGATTAGATATATGGATTACTATAACAGCTTTAATCATAATGCAAAGAGCTTTTACTAGTACTACTCAAAATAAACTTATCACAGTTATTGCGTAATGTTGTCATGAATTGTATATTATATGCATGTATTACAATTCAAATGTCACTGTGCCATTCGTACTCAGTACATTATAATATATCAGTCATGTCACAATGAGTATGTTTTCTTTATCAGCAGAATTCCCTTTACATACCCATAAAAGGTGCTTAAGCTAGGTTGTTTATTAGGTTCCAAATGACAAAAGTGAATGTATAATTTCAAAGAAATATTTGAAGAATATCACCATCAACAACAAACAACAATATAAAGAACTTGGGAAAATATTTCTCCTTTCATGCTTATCCTCAAGTTTACCAAAACCAACAGACTTTACATAACTACAAAATTAAATGTACTTTATATCACAAATTTATTGTATTTACTAGGTGTGCTTTTAAAAACAACGACAAAACTAAATGACAATAAAAAAAAAAAACCAACCTTGATAATGGGGAATAAACTAAAAGCTGTTAAACACTCTGTATTTCACAAAGATATTGTAAAAGTGACTCCCAACCCTGCCCCCCCCCCCAACACACAACCTGGACACAACAACAGAGATAACCCCAGGTCTTCAGAATATCAGTGAAAACCCACAGTCGATCCCATTCAAACTGAATTAACCGAGACTCTCAACTCTTGAACACTCTTGCTAATTAATAGTTTTACAATTTGCATGGCTTATGTTAGTGTGTTGATTGCTTGCTATAAAAAGACTTACCCACACTCACTGCAGTTCAGTCTAGTGATTCACTTCACTCATAGACTTGTGTGAATCATTTGAATCATTTATTATATTAACCATAGTACAAGAATTCTACCCTGTAACTAACATATAAGGAGCTGATTACAAGGAAGTGAATTAATAGGGTGACATGCCACGCCCTTACTAAAGTTTAATGATATTCATTGTTATTATTATATTCTTAATGGATATATTAATTGGAAATTAGTTTTTGTAAATTTGCATGACATTATCTGCTGGTATGCATGATATAAGCTAGATTTCTGTGTTATATGCAGTGGTAATCTAGAAAATGTTTACAGTGGGTGATAATTGTAAGTTAGTGTATAATGTGTAGATAGTTTGTTAACCTCTACAGCCTTGTAAATTTTTTGTTAACTCTAATTATCAAGACAGTTTACAGATTATTTTATGGTTGTAAATGGACTCCTTTCACCCTGTGAATGTGTAGGCTATTTTACCAGTACGACTCTTAAATGAAGGTGGAACTTCTAGAGGAAGTTGCGCTGAAGGAGGAACTGTGTTCTCCTGCTGGAATATTTCCAGCAGAAGATCTCTCTCCAGACCACAAAACACAATTTGTTCTATATAACTCAGGGTATTTTTAAAAAAACCCTGTATGGCTTGCTAATTGTCCACAAGGCTCTAGCAAATCCATAAATTTCAATAGTTATGTCTTGGTATTGTTTGGATTTGTCGGCGCAGACCAATACAATACCGTTTAACAGTTGAGCCTGGATAATAGTGTGGATCATCCAGTATAATCTTAATAGGTTTTACCATTGCTAGCAATTACTGCAAGGGCAAGCTGCTATGAGATAAATTTGTACATGCGCATAAAGGAGGCAACTTATTAGCACTGAGTGGTGGGCCTACCTTAGGTAGCCCCAACGTCCCGAAATTACTGGCGGATCTGGGGAAGTCTTGCGTTACTATACCCTTTACCAGTCGTTACTCAGGAAAATGGTTTGGTCTACTGACATAGAGCGAGTTGTGCACCTTCTACTATTATTACTGAACTCTTTTACTGCCTACAATACTATAATATGTGGGGCAGCATGAGAAAGGACTATAAGCAATTTATGTATCTTTAGCCAATGCTTTTCCTGTGTGTTTTGTATTAAATTCAAGTTTTTTGTCACGTGCATTTGTCCTTTGGTTCATGCAACATCACTGCAGTTCACCCATCAGACTATAGAAATGTATAAAACAAACCCCCATATATTAATTTTAATTAATTACTATGGTGTCAGCTGCATATCCCTTGGAACTACAATAGAATGTCAGTTATCCGAACTTCAATTATCCGAACACTTCTATTAACCGAATACCCAAAATCTAATAGTCGCACGTGCAGACATAAAGAATTGCATGACCACAACCCTTTATTAATGTTTATAATACATTTTCTATGGTGATCAATTATCTCAACATTTCAGTTATCCGAACACCTCTCAGTCCCCACGTGTACGGATAACTGACATTCTACTGTGGCAGTATCCTTAACAAAAACAGTAACTGTGTGTTCCCTTAGTCTTAGTTTAAATTGAGGTACCACACTATATAACATAAATTCACCAGTAGTTTTATAGATATATAAAGGCTTTACCAAGTAACATTGCATAACTGTAGTTTTCTATATATTATTCTTGATGTTTAGTTTAGCGAAATAGTGTAGACTTATTGAAGGAAAATTACTATATTTTTTTATAGAAACAGACAGTACTAGAGAACAATATTTCAACAGTGACAGCCACTTAATTTCTTCAATATTGCATAATTAAGTGAAATAAATGACTTTAATGCTTTAGTTGAAACAAAAGAAAGTGTCATGTAGATAATGTATGTATTACATTTAATTGTCATTTTGCCTTCATACCAATTTGAAATTAGTCCCATCATTTATGCCACACAGATTTTTGCAATTGCCAATTATTTATCAGCATAATTTTTTGTAGATGCTGTTAAGTTTTTTTTAGGTCTTATGTTCAAACCCGAATAGCAACAGTTAAATTATATATATTTCAAAGTAACCGTGAAAACATCATCATTGACAACAAATAACATGAAAACTTTGGGATACTCATCTATCAGAGTGCTCGTGCACAAAGATAAATTATCCTGCTCATGAAATAACTTGCCATATCACACTATATAATATAACGCTTTTTGCATGAGTCAGCATAATCATAATAATGGTGATAAATTATACCAGCACACGTAGGTACTTCTAGGAGCCAAAGGCGAGTGGGGAATGAAAGCACATGAATCAATCAACCAGGCAGAGGTTTACACCACTCAATTTTAAAAGTATCAACTGGTTACCTCTGACTACCGGGGTTTTCATTTTTATGACTTGAAAGAAGAGAAATGAGGGGAAGTGTGAACATTGTAAATAGCTATCTGTGATTTAGAAGAAGAGTATTGTATTTTTTCAAACAATAAATTTTAAGGTTTTTGCTGGATAGTGAAAGGAAGAAGAATATTATGTTAAGAGGGCAATCAAAAGGTGCTGGTATGGAGAAATATCTAATGTATAATATGGGGGTGATATTTCACTTCATGCTTTTATTCCCACCCGCCTTTGGCTTCTGGATGTACCTACGCAGGCTAGTAAAATTTATCACCATACTATGATTATGCTGAATCATGCAACAAGCATCATAAATAATAGTGTGATATGGCAAGTTATTTCATGAGCAGGCTAATTTATATGTATGCACTGAGTACTCTGATAGATGAGTATCCCAAAGTTTTCATGTTATTTGTTGTTGATGTTGATGTTTTTAACATGTTCCTTTTGAATTAAATATATTCACTATTTCTATTTTTTGAATACACCTTATAACATGTATAGAAAATTATACTGATACAAAATTGGGAATTGCAAAAATCTGTGACATGAATGATGGGACTAGTTTCAAATGCGAATGGAGGCAATTAAATGTAATACATAGTTATCTACATGACACTTTTTTGTTTCAATAAAAAAATAATATCATTTACTACACTTAAATATGCAATATTGTAGATAATAATGCAGCTGTCACTTCAGAAAATATTGTTATCTTGTACTACTGTCAGTTTCTATAATAATATAGTAATTACTTTTGAAGGAATAGTGTGTCTACACTATTTCACTGAACTAACATTAAAAAATTATATAGAAAGCTACATAGATATGCAATGTTACTTAGTAAGGCCTTTATAAATCTATAAAATTACTGGTGAATTCAAATGGACTGATGTGGACACACTGTTACTTATTATATTACTGTAAACTTTTTATTTAATCCTATAATGTTTATTTGAAAAACACTAATTAAAGTAATGTTATATTTTTTTAGCAAAATTGTTAAATTGAAAATTATCAAAACTGCTAATATTTGGAATATGAGTGAAGACATGTTTTGATGTGACAAAGAAAAAGATATTTATATACAGCACAAGCTGTGAATCGATAAAATTTATAATTTATGAATTATATCCATGCTCAAGAAACACTGCTAAGTACATTTTTATTTTTCTATTTTGAAATAGAAGTTTTAAATTGAATTCTTCTAACATTAGACAACTTCATCTATACTTGCAAAATGCAACAACATAATGATTAATAAAAACAGCAAAACTACAACTACAGTACCAGATGGAGTTTACTATTTCAATTGTCATAAATGATTTTACTGAAAATGTTGACGAAGGATACCCAGTACTTGATCAACTACTTGATCAACTAGCCGTTGATCGACAGGTGGTGGTGGTGCATGAGCAATGACAATTGGTATCTCCATCTCCTCGCTGGAACCGATGATACTTCTAGCCTGGATTACTAAAAAGTAATTTACTGACATGACAGGGCAACTGGTTATGCTGACAGGCAATTTACGTGGAATGTTGATAACATTCTCAAGCAAAGCTGTTGAGCCTGGGAATACACTTTGTGAGCGAGATACTGCCAGATTATTTTTAGAAGACATCGTAGTACGACCCCTCCCAGAGTTGTAAACAGCTTTCTTAGATATTGAGGCATGAATATAAATGTTTTTGTTGGACTGATTATCAATTTCCATTGTGATTGGTATAGCTTCTGCTACAACATACCCTGAGCGTGGAAGGCTGCAGTTGACAGTAACTTGTCCAAAATTGAAGCAGCAACTAAACGTGAGGCTGCTGTCGAGTTCACCATTTTTTGGTTGCATACAGAGCCTGGGAACATATGATCTTACATCAAGAGTGACTTTATCATGGCGGTTAAACTTGAACATTGAGCTTTGAGTAATTTTTGCCTCCATTTGGTAAACTATTTTACCAGTGGAACTCTTGAATGAAGGTGGAGCTTGATAGGGAAGTTGAACACTGAAGGGGAAACTGTGTTCTCCTGCTGGAAGATTTCCAGTAGGAGATCTCTCCCTAGACCACAAGACGCATCCTTGCTCTATATATCTCAGAGTATTTTGGAAAGTAGTGTGTTGCTTGTAGCCAGTAGATTCTGTCCACCTCGCTCGAGCAAATCCAAAAATTGTAATAGTTATTTTTGCAAATTCTTTTGGTGTGTTTGCGCTTACCACTACGCTACCTTTTACCGTTGAGCCTGGGTAATAGCATGACTCATCAAGAATAATCTTTATATGTTTCACCATCGTAAGCAAATTGCTACAGTGGGGACTGGAGGCTAAAATGAATAGAGCGTTCTTAAAAGTCTGCTCATACGGATGGAGGCAATTCCCTCTAGCGTTGATCACGTGAATGTTTGCCGTTTTGCGGATTTTTCGAGCGTGGTTATGTGTGATAACGGATTGAAGTTAGTTCTACTGTAGCAGAGCAGTTTTACATCTACATAGTCTCTCTAAAACCAAATACTAACATCTTATAAATACCAGGACTATAGTCAGGGGTTCAGGTGAACCACTTTCAAAATAATGATGTTTAGAATTAATTCCACTTGAATTAAACAAGTTCAATTAGGGTAGTTTTCCTTTAAATAAAAATCCTAATAGTAACCAACAGTTTTTTATATATGTATATTCAATGCTATAAAATTATTTGCAGTCGTTATACAAACAAACATGATAGGATTTGAATGCTTTCTATGATGATAGCTATAGCCAACATCCATACGTGAGGTTTTAATGGTGAATGATAGCAATTGCATGTGAGTAATCAAATAGGTGTAATCACTGGTTGCACCAATGGGTTATTAACCTTACATCAACACTGCGACTTGAGCCAACACCAGTCTACCCTATAGAATCCCTTACAAGATTCTCATTTACTGTAATTGATTGACAAACTGACTGACTACTAGAGACAGAAAAATGAATAATACAATGGCGGAGTAATGACTAACATATGACATAAAGAATAACTTAATTGTGTTACTTGTGAGTCTTGTCTCCAAGAAGAGTAAGAAGAAGAGGAAGAAGAAGCAAATAGAGGAAGTCAGTAGATGGAGAACAGTAGTGTGTGTATTGAGTTCTATGATAGTTAGCTAGTTTGTGATGTATTTGTGCTTGGGCATGCGCTAGTAACGATTTGTAACTGAACCACTGCGTGTCTGAGGTTGACTTTGTTCACAGTTAGTTTTAACTTAATACTTAATTCTTGACCTATAGGGTGGGAGAGTTTGAAGGAGGATTAACTACCCTGCTTCGACTTGCTAAGCCTGTCAGTGAAAGTGACTCAGGACTGGTGGCAGCAAACCCTTAGGAGAGCTGGTACAACCGAGCAAGAGACTTTTCCCATCACCACTTGGCAGCCAGACAACCTTCCACACCTGTGGAGACAGCGACTCTAAATTCTTTCCCAATAGGTTTAATATAAAATGTTATGTAAACATTGGCATGCCGGGAGGAAGACCGGCGAGGAACGAGCTGAACGAAAATGGTGGGAAGAGGAAGAACGAGAGGAGCATTGAAAGCCAACGAGCAAATGAAGAAGCAGTGGGAAAAAGACAAAGATCTATGACGTGAGCTATTTGAAATGGAGCAGCAGCATAGGCTTCATTTAGTAATGAGCATATTGGTTGTGATAGGTACAAGTTAAAAACCTTGAGACAAGGGTTGCATGGAAATTCATTAAATTCCTTATTGTCAGTGACCAAAGGTGTAGACATTAGTTATGAAGTAGCCAAAAACCAAGTTCTAACTGCATCTGTGTATAACGTACAATTTTTTATCCCATTTTTCTTGTATTGCACAACCTCGAATGAAGCTACGACCTGGTGGAAAGATCTTTCCTTTAGAGTACTTACTATCCTCAGGAGAGCACCAGCTTTAGTTGAAGTAGATTCAGAACTCTTAACCACTATTTCAGAAGCATTTAGTGCCCAATTATTGGCAGCAGGTTACCCCATGAAGGAATGGATAGGGTATTAGCCAAGACAAATGTTTCCCACAATGACATTTTTAATTCTATTCGGGCGAACACCCCCATGTGTGTAGACGAAACAGATATTATCCTCATGATAGGAATTATTCCAGAAGAGTTCCTTTTAAAATGAACAGTAAACTCAATGAAGACAAGTGTGATGACCAGGCCACTTCAAAATCAGGTGTTTCATCTAATGATGACAAAGTATTCATCCCTACTTGCTATATTTGCAACGTAAAGGGTCACAAAGCACCTGAATGCCCCGATAAACCAAAGAAGGTGAAAAAGACAAGAGTGGTACCCATAATAAATAACCCAATAACCCAAGGATTAGAAGAATTTCTCCTAGTAAAACTGAGCCCAAGAAGTCAGAGTGGCTTATCCAGGGAAAGTTGAATGGTGTGAATGTTCCAATCAGACTGGATACTGGGGCAGACTTGACCTTAGTTACATAGTTCCCCGAGGGTGGCACTGCCAGTGAAAGTCCATCTCAGGCATCAGCCAGTTCTGACCCACAAGATTGCAGTGAGGATGAACCTTGCCCATCTGTTACTTCTCCGCAAGAATGTCCACTGACTGACGACTCAGTTGAGTTACCTGTGGCTATTATAGGGGGTATAGACAGGATGGCCTATGCAAACTGCAAGCTGATGTAATTTGCTTGCCAGATGTAGGCAGTGGGGTGCTAACAGAGAAGTTGGCTAATTCTAATGGTTTATTGATGTTTAATCCGAAGTGTGGTAGTGACTCTGATGAAATTCTTATTCATGCGGTCATAGTATAAGTCATTAGTCCCAGAGATTCTACAAGCTGGACATGACCATTCTGGCCACTTTGGCAAGCACAAAACACAGTCTAGAAGTGATCTGTTCTTGCATGTGTGAGAAATGATATGATGCTAAAGTTAGGCAAAGACGTATGGAGGATTTTGGAGATCTTAGGAGTTTTTCAGTTGGGGATAATGTGCTTTTCCGTATTCCTGGCTTAGTGAATAAGCTGGAGTCTGCCTGGCAAGGCCCTTATTCTGTAACCAAAAAGATTGGGGACATAAATTATGGACCGTTAATGGCAAGAAACACAAGCGAGTTGTCCACGTAAATTATCTCAAGCCATTTAATCAGGAATTGCTGTCAGTGAATAGAGTAGTTTGTCGCAGATGAGCAGTCTCAATTAGATTATTCTACCTCAGTCTCAGAGCCTGATCTAACGCCCACTCAGAAACAAGAGTTGGAGGTGGTTCTTTCTCAGTATGAATCTTTGTTTTCTGATAAACCTGGTATTACTGACCTAACAGAATTCCACATTAAAACTACCTCAGAACAGCCCATTGGCTTGAAACCTTATACAGTTCCTTCAGGTCTCGAGGTGCAATTCAAGGAAGAGCTAGATAACCCCTTAGATAGTAATAATCATAGAACCTAGTGATTCCGCATGGGCATTCCCTGCCATCCGAGTCAAAAAGAAATATGGTGGACTGAAGATAGTTGTAGATTTAGGAGATTGAATGACATCACTGTGAAAGATCCATTTTATATGCCCACTTTTGAGGAGATTGTGAATAAATTGGGTGATGCAAAATTCTTTTCAAAGTTAGACTTGACAAAAGGGTTTCACCAGATACCAATACATACTTTTTGGTGATGCCATTCGGCAAATTTAGATACAAACGACTACCATTTGGCTAGACTAACGCTCCTGCTGTGTTTCAAACAACTATGTACAAATGTTTACAACATTTCTCTCATTGACATTGACCTCATCATTTATTCTTGCACTTGGTGTGATCACTTGAGTCATATTATTAGTTCTGTTTTAAATACTCTCAAAGCTCATCACCTCACTGCCAAACCCTCTGGGGGGCTAAGTCTTTGGAGTTTCTAGGGAAGATCATTAGTGCTGATGGCATCTCTATTCCCCAGGTGAGGGTATCATCTTTTGTTTCTTATGTAAAACCCAAAACTATCAAGCAAATGCGGTCCTTTCTGGGCCTTGTTAATTTTTATTGTGATTTCATACCCTCCCTCGCCTGCTACACTAAATCTCTTTCTTCCTCTATCACAAAGACAAGTCCCAAGAATGTCATAATATGGTCAGAGCAAATGTCAGCAGACTTTTCTCATATCATCTCTGCCATTTCTAACCACTCCTATCTCACCATTCCCAATATAACTGATAACTATGTACTTTTGTGTGATGCTTCTTCCAAGGGAGTGGGTGGGGTGTTATGTGTCTGTAGAGATATGGGTGAAACTTACCGGTCGCGTACTACAGTCGACAGACCTGAGCCCGTGAAGAGAAATACAGTGCAAGTGAATTAGAATGTCTGGCCCTTGTGGAATCCCTTCACCCTTTAAAAGGCTACTTGATCGGAAAACATTTCAAAGTTGTCACAGACCACAAAGCCCGGAAAGCACTCATGACTTCGACCAGTCTGAACTCTCGTCTGTGGCGATGGCTCCTTACTATCCTTGACTTCTCCTTCGATATCCAGTATAGACCGTGGAAGGACCATGTTATCCCTGATGCATTATCCAGACAAGGGTGGACCGAAACACCAGGATTGCCATGCCGAGATGTAGCGGAAGGCACTTCTTCTATAACTTTTCCCGACTCTATTTTGCCAGTACCGGACTCTATCCTTCGAAATGGGGGGAAGTGTGGTGGAGACCTACCCTCAATATCCTCCACACACAGCTAACCTACATTAGTAATATGAACACTAACATTATACATTCATGTCTGTTCGTTCTCATGAGACAAATACCAAATTAACTTGCTCTTTCCTGTCTATTCTCATGTTCATGCTGTATCGCACCTACACCAGGCTTGCTGGCAGGTTTAGTATATAGTGGCTAGCCAGCACTGCCTGGGCCAGTCTTCTAAGTTTTGCAAAATTATTATTAAACTAACTTATTTAGAGCTGGTTGCATCACTGCACCCTGGGTGACTTAGCTTAGAGGAACAAGGACGGCTCTCAACCACAATCCCCTCTACGCTGAGACTCATCCCAAAGAAGATTCTGATGGCAGCTACCCAGTATAGGACCTCAACAATCCGATACTGCCAACTTAACCCCCATCAGCCAACTAGGTGAGAACAGGGTGAGTAAGCTTTTTGAACTAACACAATGTGAGTTTTATAGCTAGCTTTACACCCTTGTACAAACTACAGCAGTGGAGATACCCATTTCAGAGAGACTTCCTTTAGTGACATATTGGATTTTCTATAAACCTGCCTTTAGCAGAACTAGAAAATTGATCATATAGCTAAATCCTTGAATAATTAATTGAATAGATTTTATTTTTATTTCATATCTATATAGTATTCATATAATTTCATTCTTACATGGACATGTTCACTGAAATTGATTATTCAGTATTTATTCAGTATTTTCATTTTTGTATTTTTTGGTCTCTCTTTTTTTTTCAGTTCATTAAATTTGTAATGTGAACAGAAGTTGACTTACTTAGAGATATTTCATCAGACTATGTTGTCTTTCCAGATTGACTGGTCTCATTCATTGGCTCTGCAACTTTGCTAGTTGCACACAACCGAGCAGGATCATCTTGTTCTTACTTCTTAAATGTTAGGAAGTATAGGAAAACTTATCTGAAACATTAAAATACCAATTATTGTATACATGTAGATGTATATTTTTCAAAAACAGTATACATTCACAGGTATCGGATCTCTGACATGTGTCTAAGTTATATTGAACTAAACAGCGTGTGTGCGCATTGGAACGTTCAATATGTAGCTTT
>WLWI01003676.1_pt1 | contig 13143 bp, 5 predicted proteins | sample 6701501 | NCBI WGS metagenome assembly WLWI01 (sample SAMN12718690, study PRJNA515312) | sponge metagenome | isolation source: marine sponge | host: Mycale hentscheli | place: New Zealand: South Island, Marlborough, Capsize Point | collected 2014-11-01
TATTCTTGTTGCCATAATAATAACAATGATAACAACACAACAATTACACTATTAGTAATAAAACAATATAACTAGTGATGTGCTTCGACACAAATGGCGAGTGAGCTGTGACAAACAGCGCATTATTAGAGGTAACTTCACCGCCACTATAGAATGTAAATGAACTCCGCTAAGTTTGTAAGACCTAACTATGAAGGACTGTCCTCTTATGTCTTTGTAGCTCTTTGCCTTTATTTTTCCTGGCATTATTTCAAAGTCTTTTCTCCTAAATTTCTTGCGCCCGCACTACTATTTACATTTTTAAAGGAGCCTCTGGGCGTGGACACGCATTGACCTCTTTGAACTTTGCCATAAATATATATATACCAAAATCTCAATTGAGACTCGTTAGTGAGAGTCTCGCTTCGCTCGCCCAGTGACTACTATAACTATATAGTTATTATTATTGTGGTTATTATTATTATTATTATTATAACTAATATTATTATAATTTTATCGTCTTCGTTATTATCTTTGTTATTGTTATTATTATAATAATTATTATTATTATTATTACAACTATTATTATCATTATTATTATGAATTCTAGCTAATTAAAGAATACGCATCCCTCCTTTATTTTGATGTGTAGATACATGTGTTAGTGAATTCTAGCTAATTAAAGAGTACGCAACAGTTTCTACTCCCTTATTTTGAAGCATAGACACATGTGTTAGTGAATTCCAGCTAATTAAAGAGTACGCGACAGTTTCCACTCCCTTATTTTGAAGCGTAGACACATGTGTTAGTGAATTCTAGCTAATTAAAGAGTACGCAACAGTTTCCACTCCCTTATTTTGAAGCGTAGACACATGTGTTAGTGAATTCTAGCTAATTAAAGAGTACGCAACAGTTTTCCCTCCTGTATTTTGAAGTATCTCTTAGTGAATTTTAGCTAAAGAAAGAGTTTTCCATACTGTATTTGGAAACATGTCCTAGATATTGTGCCCATAAGTTGGGTACTGATTCACGATGAGTGGAAAATTGTGGTGGCCAGTTTTTGTCAACTTCCTAGATATCATTTTAGAACAAATTACAGCAGCTTAGTACAAAACAACAACAACAACTGGAAACAGCCTAACATAGGTAACAATAAGTTGTGAGCACCTTAACATAAGGAAAACACAAAAACAATGCGAGGAAAACTGTTGGCCATTGACGCAGCTAAATTCAACTACACAGGATTTACAGTATACTGTCGAGTACTGCTAGAAACTATCCTGAGGGATCACCTTCAATCAAGAAGTAATTTGGTACACACACACACACGACATTAATAGAAGCTAGAGTTTATTACTCTACTATATCACAAGCAAAAATGACTGTATACACACCTGTTTGTGTGTTGACACTCATTTTAAACATACTGATGAATAGTGAGCTATTCTGGAAGGCTCTTCTTTGTGCGACTACTTTTTAAGTTTGAATGAAGAAGGAGCTTGGTCAAAGGGCATACCGGGGATTCGCCTTTTAAACACAGAATGTTGTAAACAAGGCCATAAATACTGCATAAGAGAATGGTATTGAATTATAACTTCAAACTCCACGTTTATGCCAGGGCTCACCATCACATTCAAGTGCTAAAATTATATGGTAAATACGTTATTAGTGAATGTTGAAAGTTCTCCCCCCCCTCATCCCCTCCCCATACTAATACAAATTATTATGAACTAAATTGTGGTCAATGTGAACATTTCAAAATTTCTATGAGGTTACCAGCTAACAATTGGCACACGCAGTTATAGTAATACCATTTTATTTTAATACTTAATTCTCCATTTTATATTAATCTGCATGGGCCAGTATTCTGAGTCCTTTTCTACAGGAAGAAAGTGCATCAAGTTTGACATTCAAGGAATACGTAAAGGGGCTTATGGGCTCAGCTCCCTCCCTCCCCACCCCTACACCCCCACATTCTTATTAAAACTCATGAATATGATTACTTCAGTGATTTTTCCATTCAGTATTTGGTGTGCACTATCAAAAGCCTCTTTTTTTTTTTTTTTAATAAATACATGTACATAACTAAAAAATAATATATGCATTTAAGTTGTAAAAGTTCTACTCTTCAAAATGCAATTAGATACCAATTCATAGCATATCCAATATTGAATTGAGAGAAGATCATCTTGCAGGGAACAATAGATTAAATGCATAGGAGCAAATACAATGTTACCCATTTAGAAAAAAGAAGGGATTCCTCATCGTGCAAGTGAACATACCACAGTTATTACTGTGGGATGGAATAGACTATTAAATTATAAGCACATAATAGCTTATTTAATTACATAAGCTCCTATACAGATAATATTTATGAAGCTGCAAAACTAATGTTACAGCAAGTCTTCTGAAAAATACATTTTACACAATGTTTTCGAAGGTAGTTATTCAGTTTTGAGTTATATGGTTTTGGGCCACTTCAGATGCATCCACCATCACAAATTATATGAGGGGAAACTGTCGTACACTCTTTAATTGATGAGAAGTCACTTCAGATGCATCCACTGGCACAAATTATACAAGGGTAAACTGCCGTACACTCTTTAATTAGCTATAAAATTCATTAACATTATATCTACACTTCCAAATAAGGTGGCAAACGGTTGCACAAGCTAGATTTCAATAATAATCACAATACTGATGATAATAGCAAATTTTTCTTGTTATAACAGCTACTATTGTTAATTAAAACTTAACCCCATGTTTTGACTTCTTGCCAAAGTCCTCTTCAGGGGTCCTTCAGCAAGAAGTCGAAATGTCGGGTTAAGTTATATTGGCTGTTAGAATGAGAAAAAAATTGCTATTATAATTATTTCAGCCAAGAATGACTGAATGATGATGATGATGATGATGATGATGATGATGATGATGATGATGATGATGATGATGATGATGATGATGATGATGATGATAATAACAATGAAATAATAATAGCAATAATAATATTAGTAAATAATAAAATAAATACAATAATAGTAAATGCTACTAATAAGTTAGAGGTTATACATTGAATACCGTGAAATATCACTTGTTTGTCACTAGTATTGGCACTCATGCCTGGGCCACTCATGCCATACCACCCCAACAGACAAGTGATTTTCACGGTATTCAATGTATAACCTATTTATCATGTACAAGTGCGCTAACTAATTCTTAGCAACAACATTTTGAAACACTTCACAGAACTAACTATTAAACTTCTCATCAAACATAAGGCTGAAGATACTTCAATACTGGGGTTTTTCAACAATGAAGTCCTTGAAATGATCAAGACAGAATTTGAACACCAACGAGGACTCACTACGGACAGGATTGATTCTAACCAGTTCACAACGGAGGACAAACGGAGGAATCACTGAATTCTGTGTGTTTAAATGACCAAGAACTGGAATTGTTTGTTGACCAAACAAAACAACTAGAAATACAAAACAGAAGGCAATATGAGATTTTAAGGTGGTATACTTGGTGTGGGTTGGTTAGGGAGTACAGAAAAATAGACTAAATACCCCCAACTGAATTAGACCGTATATTAGAACATTTTTTCTGTAAAGTGAGGAAAAGTGATAATACACTGTACAAGCCAGATACTCTCACTTCATTTCAAATAAGTTTGGACCACATTTAACACAAGAATTACACAAACCGTACAGTATCTTACGAGACGCCAAATTTGCATTCTCAAGGGAAAAAATTAAAAATACTGACAATAAGAAGGAAAAGAAAAAAAAAAGCAAAGCAGCTGAAGCTTTAGAAATCAGTGATATTGACACAATGTGGGCCTTAGGAACTTTAGGAGACTCTCGTCCAGAGGTATTATTAAATACCCTAGTGTTGAGGTATCGAATATTTAGTACTTGCCATGCACTAATATTTTGCAAAAAATGGAAAACGGTGGTTACTGACAGTCTTTGTCACCGACTTCCCAGAGACCAAATTTTAGTATTCATTGCACAAAAACTGGGAAACAACATCTCATAAGTAAGAAATAAGTCATGAGCACCTCAACGGAAGGAAAACAACAACAACAGGCAAACAAAAAACAAATGGCAGGCTATATATAGAAAAAGAAGAAGAGTAGTTTACAATTGACACAGCTAGATTCAACTGCACAGGATATGCAGCGTGCTTTCAGAGTACTGCTAGATTCTATTCTGAGAGCTCATCTTCAATTAAGAAATACTTCGGTACATAGGCAGGTGTTGATAGGAACTAGACTTGATTAATCTATTTATCACTTGCAAAAAATAATGATTATGAGTTGGAGCACTCGTTGTAAATGTGGATCTAATTGAATGAATAGTGAGCTATTGGAGGGTTCAGTTTGCAGCCTACTTTTTTTAAAAATTTAAATAGGAGCTACAGGTTAAAGGGCATGCAGGGGATTTTTTTTCCCCTTTTTATACCCGGACCTCCAGAAGGAGCAGAATGTGGTAAATGAGGCCACAGATTTCGCATACGGAAAATAGCATTGAATTGTAAACGCGACCTCTACATTTAGATTAGTTTTTACTTCCTCCAGTTATACAGAACATGATACAGTAGTACATATACATATGGCCTCGTACACAGGAAGCTGGAAGTTAGAGGTTGGGATTAGATTCTTGAGTTGTTGGTTGTGTAGTTTGGTGGTGTATTGCTAACATGCTAACATGAGTTACAAGTACTGGGGTCGATGAGGTCATAGTTTTCAGTGACTGTCTATGGAAGGACTAGGATTTATGTGGCCAGTGATATAGTTGAAAAGTTCTAATGGTTTGAGAGAGTGTGGAGTTAAATGGCTCAAACTTTGTGAATAAAGTAATTTGTAATACTAATTAAAATACACTCTGAATAGACGAGTTGCATTCAATTCCGCAAAAATTTCAATTAACGTGACGTCACGGGTGGATGCCAGGATCCCATTAAGAAATGTATTAGAATCAATGGGGCGAGTCAAGTGGAATTGTTTAAAGTACCTGCCAGAGCTAAACATGATGCAGTTATCCATCTGGACAATAGTTCAAGGAGATTAATTGGATGCCTGGAGTGGATCAAGTATTCGGAACACATCCTACAGCTTTTAGGCAAAATGTCCCTACCATATATGCACTGATAGATGGTAGTGAAGTTTTGATTGAAACACCTTCAGATCTAAGCATGTCATCATCTACTTGGAGATAGTATAAACATCACATATCTGGGGGAGTGTCAAATTTTACATGCAACAAAAGAACCAAAGAAAGATGCAGTTATACGATACCGCCTGACAGAAAACCACAAGGAATAATTTCTCTACTCGCGAGGTTCTCTCTTAATCTCCCTCGACTTTTTCAAGGGTCTTCTTCAAGCAAGAGATATTCTCCTTTAATTGGGAAAGATGGTCAGAAGGCTGTTGTGATCTTTCACATTGAAACTTTGGATCCAACAATAGAGATATGCATAATTTCTAAATGAAACAGGTTGAGGGTCAAAATCTTCTGTTGGGTTATTTTTCTCTATACTGTATAGGCTTTGTATATTTATGCTTCTCTAATGAGGCACCAGATAAACGCAAGGTACTCTCTTTACGTTTCTTCGGTTGTTTCCATCGACATGGCCGTGATGTGAATGGATCTCATCATCACTGTTATCAACACTGGCTACTCCAGGTTTGGAGGTTGATGTGTTTAGGGCAGAAAGAACATGCAAAAGTGCAGATACATGAGTACAACTTGCAGACTGCCTGCACATAACAATCTATAATATGATGTTAGTGTATTTTATTTCAACAGTACTTACCCAGCAGCACATTCACAGGTAGCTAGTTAACTTGATGCACGCTACTTCTCCTTCCCATCCAAGTAGAAAGTAAGTGACATACACTCCAACTTTCATTGAAGATTGTTTTTTGCATCTTACGTGGCAAAACTGAGGATCAAGCAAGTTGATTTCTATCTCTTGTAATCATCTAGAAGCCCATTGCTATCCTCGACTAGAGCTCGAAATGCACCATGGTCATCAACATACCCAACATTGCCTGCAAGACATGTATGAACTAGATCTGCAAAGTGCGAAGATTTATTACGATTAATTTGTCAAATGAAATACTTGCAATAAGCACCATAAGTAACATGTGGTATAAAGGGAGCAAGAGCTTCCTAGTCATCTCTTTGTCATTTTAGTCCACCCAGAAATAGGTACAAGAGGAATGGATGGAAATCTAACATTTCCACTGGCATCTCTTGGCCTCTGGTACTTACGATAAAAAAGTAGGAACCATTAACGTCAACAACCAACTCTCCATCCTCTTCAGCCTTTCTTATTTTATAGATGTTATGATCCACACTAATAATTGTGAGAGCTTGGATAGCAATGGCTGACCTGTGAATGAATGAGGTCTTTTTTCTTTCTTGATGTAGGTAGTTTTATTCCTCTACATAGTAGCCACCATCTCTCAAGCCTGCCACTAGGTGTTTGTCAAGCGGTTCAACTAGCTCTGCTCCAGGAATACTACTGGCTTCAAGAGTAACAACAACTCTATCCTCAACATCATCTAAAACTACTCCAGTTCCAGTTCCAACATATAGCCACTATCAGCGCTCAAATCTCAACTCCCACTCCACTCTCGCACATGCAACAAGTATCAGCTGGTAGCTCCTGGTGCGAACTTTTTTTTTTTTAGATTATTTCCTTTTAAATGGATAATTGAATAGTATTTAGCTCTGGCAGTAACTTCAGAAAGCCCCACTTGACTCACTCCATTGACTCTAATACATTTTGTAATGGGATCTTTGCATCCACACGTGATGTCAGGTTAATTGAAATTCTTGCGGAATTCAATGTAACTGTTGCTACCCTCCTATTTTGGAGGCCCACATTTATGTATGTATGTATGTATGTATATATAAATACAGTGTTTGATACAGAGGCCCCTAAGCTAAGTTCCCCACCCCCCTTTTCCTCACTCACAAATGCTTCCTCACTATTACATGATGCATACTTTGAATGAATGAATGGCTGACAAAAATGTTCTCTACATTTACAATTGAATATTTCATACGGGTAGAGACTGATCAATATGGGCTCATGAGATAATTTGCCTTTTGGTTAATACATTTGTAAATTCTGCATGTGTGCACATCTCAAAGCACCCTCTAATGCAGATGCCCCCCTCCCTTCCTAGCGAAGATTTCTGTGTCAAACCCTGATATATATACACATATGACAATATTTTAGTACATGTGAAGTATCTTTAGAGAAGTCTTGGGACATTAATTTATAACTCTCTCCCTCCCACTTCCATAGTGTGTTCGCCACAAACAGTGCTCCTGCACTCAATTTGGCAGACACTCATTGCTATACATGAGTTAATCTTGATGGAAAGTGAATTAACCATAGACTGAAGAGGGGCAGGTGCATGCAGCCATAGGACTGTGTTATCCCAGTATGGATACGAAGGCTTGGTCTTGACCTGGACAGCCAACATTATAATATGATGGCTGTGAGTTCTGTGTAGTGAGACCAACTATTATAGAAGTGAGAAGCTGATCCAACTTTTGAATACTGACTGAGGCATGTGCTTGCACACACACACACACACACACACACACACACACACACACACCTGTATGTTCCTGCTTGCATGCTCTTCTACTCTATTAATTTTGGTGTTTTGAAACCTTCAGAACCTGGAAGTTGGCGGTTAGGTAAAGGGTTTGGCTAAGCCAGACTCCTCGTAGGGAAGGGCTGGAACCTTGCCCCCGAGACAAAATGGTAATTCTGAAAAAAATGATGCGACACTCGGGTGTTTTATTTTGACAGACTTCTGAGTTGAGGCTAATCAAAGATCCATAATTAGGAAGTATGAGTATTTACATTACCGAGATGTGATAGTTGAACTGTTGAATACGCTTTAGTTGTTATTTGTTTTGTTTCATAGCAACGTAATGAGCAGGTGTTGGTCACTCAGTTGGCACAGGAGCAGGCGGAGGTAGAAATGAGGAACGAGGAAGCTATGGTTAAAGAAATGCAAGAAAACTTAAAGAAGAAGAAGCAAAAAGAATCTATATTAGAAGAACTTGTAAGCCAGATGGGTAGCCATTTGTAGAGCTAACACAGCAAGACACTGCACATAAATTAATAGCACTTGTTCTAAGGATAGTTTAGATGCATGAAATAAGTAAAGTACCTTAATGGTACATTAAAATATTGCTTAGGGGGCGAATAGGAAATGTATAATTTGATCCAGCTTAGGACTGTCATGAGCAAGAGCTGCTGCATGAGGAATATTTATTCTATTTGTGATTTGTGAATTTTTCCAGATGTACTCGGATCTTCCGGCCAAGGATGTCCTGGCTAGTCATTTGGCGGCCACAAGCAAGGCTAAAGAGGAGGAGCTTGGGTCAGTACCGCAGACTTCGAATGACGGAGTGACTTACCTGCAGACAGTAGGTGTATGGCACACACACACACACACACACACACACACACATTACCTGCAATATTTTAGTACTGAAATTCTGTAAAACTTGTAAAGTCATTGAGTAAAAGAAATCTAAGTTTAATCATTACACGTTAGTTGCTAAATAACAGAACATAGAAGTGGTCTTAACTTATGTAATTCATATTTGTTGAATATTTTATAGCTACTTATTGTGTTTGTTTGTGTGTGCTGGTGTATGTAGGATACTGATGTGTATGAGTTTACATCTACTGTGGACTCCACGTCCTACACTTATTGCCCTCCATCAATAGAAACATTTGGCCCCCCAGTGCCCCCTCAGCAAGATCTGGAGGGTCTAGGGTGAGTTTCTAGAGGGAAACTATTTTAACAATTTAAAGTGTGAGTGATAGCTGGTAAGGTGAAGTGGTGGGTAGTGGTTTAGGATTGGTAATGGGTAAGGTGTAGAAGTGGGTAAGGTGTGGGAGTGGGTAAGGTGTGGGAGTGGGTAAGGTGTGGTAGTGGATGGTGCTTTAGTGGGTAAGGTGTGGTAGCGGTATGTAGGCTTTGGCCTATTTATGCTCTGCTCCAATGCTTATCACCTATTTAACTGAAATTTACCTACTGTATTATACTGCTATTATGCTCAATCAACGGCGGCAAAATTATTATTCAGAGTCAGAATCAAGATAGTGAATATATATTCATAGAGAATGTATTAAGAGAGAGAAAAAATCAGTCTATAGCTTGAATTAGCGTTTGATATACTGAAGCATATGATGTTTCTACATATTCTTCTAGTGAGCTTTGTTGGATTGTTGAAATAGCATTAAGGAGAGAGGGAAAAAAAACTTGTTCGGCAGCAGCAGTTGATGGTTGGAGTAAGACAAGCTTACTTGCTGCAGAAGACCAATTGGGTAACACTTCTTGGTTGTCTTTCCATCATTTATGCTTGAATCAACAGCATCATCTATAGGATCACTAAGTAGTTCTTGACATAATGAAGTTGCCTAAACCCTGAAAGAGCAGAAGTCCGTTTTTTAACCGTCATGACTTAAATCCATTCATCAATAATTCCTGTAACATTATATTTCCAATTGTGTACAAAATTAAATGCTAAGATTGTAGTCAAAAATATCAATCAGTTATTGCGGTATTGGCTTTGTGTGGGTTGGTTGTAAGCCCACCACATGAATAATAGCTTGTTAAGAAGGACCAGCTCTGATGACTACGGGTCTGAGCAGTAATTGGATGCATGAGCCCCGCATACCATGGTGAAATTGGGCAGGGCTTCGCCGGGCACCAGAGAAAAATATACGCTCATACATCCAAATTGGTAAAGTGATGAGATTACGTATATAAAGAAAAGCATGGAGTGTGCATATCCAAATATGGAAATGTTAGATTAATGGTAGAGGTCATGCATGTAAACAAAGTTCTATTGGTGGCTGCTTGACTTCTTGACTTTCACAGGTGTCCGGTCCTCACTAGAGCCTACCGTGGTTGTCTGGTCAGACCCAGGCCTTGCTTGATTCTAGATAGAATATTGGCTATCTGTATATGGGCTGAATCATCTATCGGTACATCTCTAGCCTGGGAATCATTGCCAAGCTTTCCATTGAAGTACACTATGCCATTTTGATCGCAGCTGAGAGCATATGATATCCATTGTTGTCCAGCAATAGGGTCACCTACAAGCAACAATAGCACTTACATTGGGATAGTGACCGACTTGAATAACAGATCGAAGCTTCCGTATCTCCTCATAGTATTTCATCAAGAAAGTTATCTCCCTCCAAATGTAGGTGGATTTCATGAAATGTTCGCCAATATCGATTGTAATAGCCAGCTCAATTTTCAAATTGGCTCACTCACTCATAGCAGCATGAAGTTGATGTGATTGTACACTGAAAGTAACTGACAAAATGTCTATTAGCTCTCAAGCAACCTCTTCTTCATTAAGGCTTTCTGCCAAACATTCCAAACGGACTACACGTTGGACTATTTTCCATCCATCAACAAAGCGCAGAACAACTGCTAGCACTTCTCCTAATCTTGAGGTACCATCAAATCTCACTGAAATTAATTTACCATCAATTTCTTGTTTTATTAGAGATATTTCATCATGGAACAAGTTCAGTTATGTGGCTACAATCTGTAAGCCTTATCATTCTCTTCCTCTAAAGTTCTCGAGCTTGGCAATTGGATACCTGCTTTCATGCTAGTAGTCACAACTTCTACTCCATATGCCCATAAGAGTCTGCCATGATGCTCCTAGAGCCGACTTGTCATGCTTTTTAAAGGCTATGGTGATATCCATCTGCCTAACTCTTCTTCTTCAATTTTTCTTTACTGACTTCATGCTTAGACGATTTTACGTGGTTTAACACTGTACTTCTTATAACAAAGTCTCGGCATGCATTGCGAAACAGACACCCCATCCCATAGAAGACACTATCAATGATTCATTATGAAATTCCTTTACCCGTACGTACATCTTGTTCAACTTTGGGATCTTTAGATTTTAGATTGCCACAATTTTTTTTCTTACTTGTAGGGGGTTTCCTCTCTTTCCTGCCAAATCTTGGGGACACTTCAAATGATCTCGTAAAGGGTTGACAGCATTCTGTGGCCTTAAGCTTTCAGATGCTTCACAGTCAGATGGCTTCTCTCGTATAATGATGTAAGCTTAGACAACTATTTAACAGCTGTGTCAGTAGTAAAGCCATCTATGCAACTGTTAATGATGTGGATGACTGTGAATGACGTTCTTTGCACTTGAAAATAAACCACCTGCAATACAACATTATCCTCGATGCTTTGGCACACCTTATCCCAAAAATTGTGTCAACATAATAGGCCCAGGCCTAGCGGTAAGGTGTGGTAGTTGGTATGGTATGGTAGTTGGTAAGGTGTGGTAGTTGGTATGGTATAGTAGTTGGTAAGGTGTGGTGGTGTGTAGTAGGTAAGGTAATAAGACAGTGAGGGAACTAAGGTCCAGCAGATAGAATATCATAATGACCAAGGCACACGTATACATCATTTGCTTTGTCAACGATCGATCTCAGGCATATAGCTAGACATCAAATGTATGTTATGCTACAGGCACACCCAAGTTCTATAATATGCTACTTGCAAGGTTATATCGATCTTTTTTTCCTTTTCTTTTTTCAGTTTGAAAGAAAGTATACACGGAGAGGGCACAACTTGCTAGACAGTAGGCTCCAACACTTACAGTCGTATGTGTGCATACAAACCTGTCAAATCCATCTTACTTCACCTGGTCCAGCAGTTTGCTACAGCTAAGCATGGAAGCTCTCTTTCTTAGTATTAGTATCCATGGTCCTTTTGTTGAGCCATCTAGTTGTTCTCAAGCATTTGTAATAAGAAATTAACCATAAAAGAGTGAAAGTGAGAATTTCTGGAGAGCAGAAGATAGTATGTAGTGACATGATCAGTGGTTACAAATTTATTGATCTGACACAGCAGAGCAAGTTTAGTTGTTGTTGTTGTTTTAAAAATAATTTTCAGAACAACAAAACTTCCGCAATGAAGGGTTATAGTTATTGAAGCGTCATTTGGGCAATTATTGGGGATCAAGCAGCATAACTTTTGTTGTGAACTTGATATTATTCAATGAGTGAATTATCTGATTTAAAAAAAAGTAAACTACAGTTAACCAGTGGTTAGAAAATTGTGACCTGTTAGTTTCTGGGGTAAATAGCTTTGTGCAATCATCATGGATCTGTCATGAAGTGTGTGATCAGATATGGTGAAACTTTAGTATATGCTGAGTGTAAGTGAAGGACTAGCTAATCTGAAATTATAGTAGGCCAATGCCTATATTGACAACAATGTTAATTATACAGTAGATTCATGTTTTTGATTATTGCTATGATCAGCCTCCATAAATTATTTTCCCAAATGATGTTTACAGCATTTCCACAGTGACTTAATATAACAATACCTAAAATTACTAAGATGTTACACAAAAAAAATTTTTTTTTAATTTTTTATTATGTGTATGTATATTTACTTCCAGGTATTTAGAAAGCTTCAATGCCCTTGAAGACATCCATTGTGGTGGAGGGTACTTGCCAGCTTATGCCTGCAGCAGGTCCTTACAAGATGCTTTCTCTTGCCTCCTGTTCTTTCAAGATGTCCCTCCCAGTATCTAGCTAGCGGAGGTGTCAATGTTCTTCAGCTAAAGTACTGTCTGAACACTTTTTAATACCAATTTCTATCACTTCAATGAGTTTCTACATAACATAATCATATAACACTGACAGGTTTCAGTCACCTCTGCATCTCTTTCCTTCCCATCTTCTTTCTGTTATTTGACTTGGAAAAAAAATTAATATAATTAACCACTAAGTGATAAAAAAAATTGTTTAAACTATTTCCCAATTATATTGCAAACATTAGGAGTTGTACTGAGCTAAGGTAGAGTTTATGTCTGGAAATTTAAATTGTGTCATGTATATGTGTAGAGTTTCCTTGACCTTTAACTCGTGACTCTACAGGTCTTGTCTACAGCTATTACCTCATAATTTCTTTCTCAGCCTTATTTTACTCATTAGATGTATTCTCTCTTACCTCTCACTATTTCTGCTGTGTATGACTGAATTGTGAATAGAGTAATTTATTTTCACCATGGATAAATTCACACAGAATTATAAACTAGCCACAACATGATAGAGACACAA
>WLWI01003677.1_pt1 | contig 13137 bp, 13 predicted proteins | sample 6701501 | NCBI WGS metagenome assembly WLWI01 (sample SAMN12718690, study PRJNA515312) | sponge metagenome | isolation source: marine sponge | host: Mycale hentscheli | place: New Zealand: South Island, Marlborough, Capsize Point | collected 2014-11-01
GGAGAACCTTAGTTGTTACTATTTATAGATTACGGCCGGTCTGTATTTGTGCGAGTTAGTTGAACTCGTGCAGTTTGGGAGAACCTTAGTTGTTAGTTTTATAATTGTCTATTGAATTTTTTTTTTTGGAGCGGTTGTTGCGCAACACATGAAGGATTGTTGTAGATATTTGTATTGTTAAGAAATTAATAACAGACTTGGATGGTTGTGGTTTGAATATGGTTATACATGTATATATTGAATATGGTTATACATGTATATATTGAATATGGTTATACATGTATATATTGAATATGGTTATACATGTATATATTGAATATGGTTATTGTATAACGAGTTGTTGTTTTTGTAGTTTCACTAATTTATTGTTGAGTGAGACACTCCAATTTATTCAGTGCTATCAGCTCTGAAGGTTGAAGCTGTCACCAGCAGAGCTCTGCCAGAGTACCTGCTGTGTCTAGTAATGACTCGCCTTGAGCAGGCTCCTCCACCTCTTAACCTCCCCCAACTAACACTATAATAGTAATGCTGTGCCTGTAATAACTTCCATGGATATTATGATCAAGTCTGTTATTATTATTATTATTATTATTATTATTATTATTATTATTATTATTATTATTTTCATTAATTTATTTGTGTTTAGGCCATCTCAGCTGTCAAGCAGAAGCTTCAAGACCACAAGAAGAAGTTTCGAGCTACTCTCTTTGATCATTCCTTGAACTATATGACAGTATCAGGCGAGCAGGTACAGGCAGTTCCTGGTGTCTCTCTCATGACTTAGTTTGTGTGTGTCTTTCTCTGACAGTATTTGGTAGAGGTCAAGAAAAAAGATCTGAATAAAGTGCCTAATAATTGGCACAGGGTTAGCAGGTAAGTGCCGATATCAGGAGTGTCTGTGTCTCATTCCCAATATTCTATTCCAATCCAGCACCAAACTGGTGTCAAGGTATCGTCCCCCGTATGTAGTCGAGTCATTGAAAGAGCTGACTCAGCACAAGGAGCAACTGTTGGTATGTGTCAAGCAGGCGTGGATGTCTATTCTGACGTGAGTTGCCATAGTTACAAGTTGCTATGGTTACTAGTGGTTATGAGCCTGCTAAGCATAGGGTGGATGGCATTTACTATTCAAATTCTTAGTATTCTTTATCTCGCTTCCTGTCTACATTTTTCTACAGCACTTTCAATTCCCATTACGGCAAGTATAAGCAAGCTGTGGATACTCTGGCTGTGGCAGATAGTCTCATATCTCTGTCAGAAGTGGCCAAGATGCCCGGCTATGTCTGGTGTGTTGTGGGCGTCGGGATATAATCAATTGACAGTTCAATCTTGATTGTGTGTACCAGTTAATTTAAGCTGGGAAATAATTGTTTACATTCATGTGGGGATATTTTTATTTGCTGATAGTTTGCTAGTTTGTTAATAGAACCGTAATGATATAGTCCGCTGTGTTGGGTAACTCAACCAGCTTTACTTCTTTGGGTGTGTGTTTGTGTGTACGTATGTTTATATTTGTGTGTGTGTGTGTGTTAAAGTCCAGAGATGGTAGAAGATCTTGAAGTAGACATCACTGCTGGTAGACATCCAGTGATAGACTTGCTGCTCGATGGAGGTCAATATGTAGCTAATGACACGAAACTCAGCGTGAGTAAAACCATTTGTTGGTTTGTGAACTATTGTGTAGGGTTTCCTCTGTATAAAAACCTTGTGAACTATTGTGTAAGGTTTCCTCTGTATGAAACCTTGTGTATAGTTAGGAATTTTGAATTTATTGTATGATCTAATGGACCAGCAGCTTTACCTGGAGAATACATGTAGCAAAAACAAACAAACTTTAGTTTTGAGGGGCTTCATTAAAATTGCCCATAACTTGAAAGCTAAAAAGATTGTTATATATAATGTACTGTGAGTATCATATGAATTGTTATTACTTGAATCTAATACGATACCTGGTAGTTTCCATGGCAACCAGATATGCATGCCTTTAATTAACTCTATATGAACTTATTATTACGTTGTTATTTAGCAATATCAACATTTTCATCCATTTTTTTTATTTGGATAAAAATAGAATTATCACTGCACTTGAGTCCAGTAATCTGAACGATAACAAGTTTGAATATTGCGAGTTGTGATTGATACGAAGCTAGTCACTAGAGCAGTCCATAATTGACTATTGTATGTTATTTCAAAGCAATTCCCTATACACAGAGATGAGCAGAGAATTTGGGACACAATGTCACCTTTTTATCTCTGCAAATTTCACAAAAATCTGATTCTTCTAGCAGCAAAGAATCTTTCTCTGCTGGTGTACTGGCATTGATAGTGTGAAGGAGAAGCTTCATGCCTCCTAGACTCAGATGTTCGTGGGGAACAAGTATGCTAACCCATCTGTGGGCTCCATTTTCTCTTCTTCCTAGTGTCTAGGTCCGAGAAACTGACTATTCTCACTGAATCCTTCCAATTCTTACTATTGCTTGAAGAAGTGAAGAATCTCACGAGTGGTATAAGTTTGATCACTTGCTGCTGCCATAGCGAGAAAACTTTGAATTGTAAAATCACTATAAAATATACCAAAATGATCCTCATTTCATGTAGATTTCGTTTATTTAGATATAAACGAACATACGTCAAGCATATCACAGTAATCGGTGCTTTTGTAGCCCATGGTCTGACTGGGACAGACCCCTATCCGTGGTAAAGGGTTAAGCTGCCATTTTGTGATGTTATTTTTTATGGTTCAGTCATTCTGTGGCTGAAAGAGCCGCTCTCTCTCTCTCTCTATTTAACAGCCAATGAATATATTTAACATTTATATAACGCTCACTGCTGTCCTAATTGTTCTTTTATTTTGTTCTCTCTTTTCTTGTTGACATGTCATTTCAATTTTGTGGTTGGCATTTTGTTATTCATGTGGGTCAAAGTTCATCAAATCTGGTATTGGAGGTATCTGGTACTTGTTTTGTATTTATTTGTTTGCTGAAAGTGAGTTTTCACTTCAAATGGTGCTGACTGACTGACTGGCTGGTTGAATGAATGAATGTGACTGTACCACTGTTTAGCAAACATATCAACTCCTACTGTAGTATTGCTGCAATGACTCCTTTTTTATGTGGTTGTGTGGTATGCATGAAGATACAGTATTTCTTCATCCAATGCTGATGGAATGAACATGTGTCTTTTTTAACTGCATTAGTTTTAAACAAAGATGCGGATGAGTGTAAGTTGTGTAGTAAAGTGACTAATTGCTCAACTGTCCCCTCCTCCCTTATTTTATTTTTATTTATTTATTTATTTATTTTAATTATCAAACCTGTGTGGATGGCAACCCTTAAAGTTGGCATGTTGTTGTTTGTTGTTGTTGTTTTTGTTTTTGTTTGTTTGTTTGTTTGTGTATTAGGAGAGTGGTCTGAGATGTATGGTGTTGACTGGGCCTAACATGGGAGGCAAGAGCTCCTATATCAAACAGGTGCACACTGCACATGTGATAGAAGCATGTATGTGGGGTAGCAGGATAGTTAGAATAATAATAGTAATACTTATAATAATAAAAATTTTAAAAAATTAACAACAGCAACAATTGATAGTAATAATAATATAATAAAAGTAGAGGGAATATCCATATTTCGAGTTATATTGCATTTTGGGAGGATGATTATTAACGAAGGAATAATTACAGGGTCATAAGACTCTAGGTAACAACAGTTCTCTTGCAAGAATGTCCTCATCACATGACACAGTAACTGTAGTAGTCTAGGGAATGCTACCGAGTAATATAAACACAAAAATGGATGGTTAGTGAACTTGTTTTTGTGAAGGTCCTAATATGACAGCTGTTCTTTCTGTGTGTGTGTGTTGTGATGTAGGTGGCACTCATATGTATACTGGCTCAGATAGGGTCGTACGTTCCTGCAGAGTGTGCTAGGCTAGGGATACTGGATGGAGTGTTCACGAGGTGAGGGAGTCACCATTGCATCTCTCTCACTCCTTGAAGCACATGGACACCATACCAGTATTTTAACACACACATTGGCCATGTATGTATGTGGTCTTGTAGGATGTGTACAGAATTGAGTGAGACTACGGTCACACAATCACTTGATGCATTTGTTGTTCTGGTGGGGTTTTTTTGTTTTTGTTTTTTTAATTATTATTATTATTTTTTTGTTTTGTTTTGTTTCTTTTAGTTCAAGCTAAGTTAGCATCAATATTCTATCTTTTATATTAAAAAAGCAGCTGACTTGGTTTTGACACTTTACGATATGTCTCTAAGCTTTCTGTTGCACTGTGGAAACTAAGCTCGGTGGTGTTGTACTAAAGAACACAATGTTTCGACTTCTTGCCAAGTCCTAGGACTGCTCTTAGAAAATGGAGACACGCTCTTCAAGGGTGTCATCTATCTGCAGTAATTTGTAAAACAAAAAATATGTAATAATAAGTTGGACATTAGTAACCCTTGAGGAGAACTTTGGCGAGAAGTCAAAATGTCGAGTTAGTTCAAACATATCCTGTATTATAACATTGCTTGCTGTGAACATTACTGAATTGCATGCTTGAGCACAAAAATGGTAAGCCGAAATTATTATGCTATAAATGACTAGTCGTAGACAGTTTAATTTTTGGAATATTATGCCCTAATATTGAATCTTTTATTCAAAAAATTGTTTATTTTCAAATTTTGTTTACCACTTAAAGTAATGTATTGTAATAGTTGCTACCAATATTGCTAATTAAATTTGTAACATTTCTTAGTAGATGTAAATAATGTTTTGTTTCATAATTAATTTAAATCTGTCGTTAAAGTTTCCATTTATGCTCTTCCGACAAAACTTTCTAGCTAGAACAAAATGGTGTCCCTTTACCTATATATAGTATTAGTAGTAGCTAGAGTGTATAATATAATTGTTGTGAAATGGGTAACATTGAAGGTGATCTCCCACATGGTGTGTGAAAGGGGGAGGGTCTTGAGGCTCTCGTGCTCTGTATGAAGCACTATCTGCAATTGAACTAGTTATAATAAGTCTTCCTGGAATAGTGGGTGTGCCATGTGTTGGTTGACTACTTGCTGTCTTCGGGCGAAATTAAATTTGGGACTGTTTTTTGTTGTTTTTTTTCTGGGAATTTTTGTGATTGTAAAGTTGTTAACTCTCTCTCTCTCTCCAGAATGGGGGCATCTGATAACATCTTGTCTGGACAGAGCACATTCATGGTGGAGCTCCAGGTAACCATGACAACTCCGCTGACTGCTCTTAGAAAATGGATAAGAGATGTTTGTTTGTTTGTTTATTTGTTTGGTTTCTTAATGTGGTTTGTTATTGGTTATTGACATGTATAAGAACAAAAGAAGTGTAACAAAAACAATTAAATAAAGTACCCCATTGGAAAATGTTGAAATATCAGCTATGGAAGGCAAGTTGAAGTTTTGCCCGGAGTGGAACCAGTACAAGTGTTCCTTTGTAGCTATATTTGGAGTTCCACTAATTAGCTAACAATATGGCTGATCTCTTGTAACAATTTATTGTTTTGTTGTTGTAGGAGGTGTCTGGCATCATGCACCTCGCCACGTCAAGGAGCCTAGTCATCATCGACGAACTGGGCAGAGGAACTAGCACTCATGATGGGACGGCCATCGCCATGGCTACACTGAGGCACTTCATAGAATGTGTACGTGGTATATTTATGCTCGTGTAATTGAAAGTGTTATTTTATTCTGAAAGTGTATATTCTGAAAGTGTTATTTTAAGCTTCACTTACGTATCTTAAAATGACTGTTAAAGTCTAACTGAGGCTGCGGTTGAGTGCTTCCAGGATGCTTGTCTTGCATTTTTAAGATTGTGAAAAAGCTTGTGAGCCAGTAAATGTTTCCTGCAATGTATCAGTATCAGTTGTCTAACACAGGGAAAAAATTCAACTGTAGGTTTTATTCAACTGAGAATGACTTCTTGGTTGAGTTGAGTTATTAGGTTGGGTCATTACTCCCCCCCCCCTTTTTTTTTTTCCAGGTTATAACATTATTGATTGTGATTTTTTATCTGTGCTCTACACAAATTTTTTATTCATTTTTATACCGGAGAACATGAGTCGTCTGGTCGGCCATATTGATGCTTGTGCCCTATGGCACTTGTGTTATTACTGAGGCCAGCACACTGGTGATATTCTCAGTATCAAATGAGTGATATACTTGAGTTGTGTTGTTGTGAGCGTGGCAAGAGTGTAAGTGACTGTGATGAAGTGGGTAAGAATTATTTCTACATTTTCTTTTTCCCAATGTACGCTTAATATGTTTATCAAAACAGTTTTGAAATTCAATGAATGTGCACTTGACTTGGGGTAACTTGAGTTTCATTGTAAACAGAGAACTGTGTTACAAATTCTTGATACTGTACTTTGTGACATCTATCTATTTAAGAGTAGCTAAAACTTTGGAAATATGTATGGATGTGCACTATTTAGATCTATTGTGGCTGTCAATTTTACTTGGCCATAGCGAGTTAAAATATTTTAGCCATTGAATAATAAAGAAAGATAAGGAGCATGTACAAAATGATTAGTTTGTGCATGTGAAAGTATATTAAGAAAAATTGAAAAGCTAGATAAGAAAAGAAATAATTGAGAAAATTCCTGTAATTACATTTGTTTTTTGTTGTTTGTGTGTTTAGGTTCATTGTTTACTGCTGTTTGTTACCCATTATCCAATCATTGGTCAGTTGGAGGATGCACACCCAGGTCATGTGACCAATTATCACCTGGCTTATGAACGCGTGGAAGATGCTGGTAATGTTTCCAGTATTCATGTTGTATGTTATCAGGAGCATGCTCAGTGAGAACGTCAGGAACTGTGTAAATGTTGCATGTTTTGGAGAGCGTGCTCAGTAAGGAAGTAAGCTTTTCACTATATACTTGGTAGTCACATATATTGTGTATAAAATTTAGATTAGGATATCTTGAATCTGCTGAGTTTAGGATTCTGATGTTTCGAGCTGTAGCGTCTGAGTATAGTGAGGGAACTACTTGAGGCCTATGATTCCTGAGGTTGCCGATTCAGTATATCTAGCCTAGTTTAACTGTTTTAGAATGTATCTAAAACAAACAAAAAATTGTGAGTGTAAAGCTTAGAGTGTAGCAACAAGCGTCTGGCTTACTCAATTCTAAATGCCAATGCCAGAGCATGATTCTACTGGAATGGATCACATCACAGACCAATCAGATTGCTTGCATGTTACTATTTTATATATATATGGGGGGGGGGGGGGGGGGGGGGGGGTACTTTTTTATAGAGGGGGATGTTGTTATTTCCTCTTTACCGGTTTTCTTTTGTTGTGGGGTTTATTTGTTATTGTGTTTTTGGTATGTTGTTTGTTTTTGTTGTTGAGTGTGTTTAGGTATGTTGTGGTGATTTTGTTTGTTTGTTTTTGTGTTGTTTTGGGGTGGGGGGGGGGGGGGGGGGGTGGGGGGGAGGTTAACTTTATATAGAGAGTGATGTAATTACTTACTACTTACAGATCTTCATTTATTTTGGGGATTTTTTTAATTACAGATGAAGTGTTTGATGGTGTGGTGTTTCTATATCAACTAGAAAATGGTCAAGCAGCTTCCAGTTATGGCCTCAATGTTGCCAGTCTAGCAGGATTGCCTCCTGACATTCTAAAAGTGGCCCATACGATGTCCACCCAGCTGGAGAAAGAAATGGTCACCAGGTTGTCTAAAGATACTGTTCAGACTCTAACACGCCTACTGGGACCTATTTCACAAACAACTATCAGTCATTTGTGTTTATGAGTTTGTTAATTTTCCAACTTAGTTCATTTCTGACTTCAGTTCATGCAACATCCGCCTCCTCCTCCAACTATTCGAAAGAAATAAAATCCCCTAACAAGCTGTTTTGAGTTTATAATGAAAAATAAACTTGGTTGGGATCAGTTAGCTAGAGAGGTGTGTTACTAAACAATGTTGACCAAGAATTACCTAACTGTTGTGATGCTTGCATTGGTCTGTGTTATGCAGGAGTCTTGTAAGTTATTTTGTAGTAATTGGCTATGTGGTGCATAAACTAGAATGAGTGTTGCAAAAAAAAAAAAAAAAAAAAATGCTGAAAGTTTTAAATGCATTACATTATTTGCAAAATGCAGCTGATATTTGCAGCACTTTATTATTGACTAAAACTGGCTGTTTATGGGATTTCTCTAGCATGTGAGTTTGTGGAAGATCCAAGCAACACTACTTGCACTCTTGGAGAGCATTTTGTCATCCAGTGTTGCCTTCCCATATATGCTGTGACCTCCAGGTGGGTGTACAACAACTCCAGAGTCTACATTAATGCACCCCCTGAAGGCCTGAGCCCTACAAGTCGTCACCACAAGTTTAAGATGAACATGACATGTGTGCGGGCCAGGCACTACACCACCATACAGTGTGTGGCTATAACGAGTGTTGTTGGGCCTCACACCACAGAGGAGCCCAGTCGGATAGCTACCATTAAAGTGGGGGGTAAGTTAGGCTAATTATTGATACAAGAGTGCCATACAATTCATTTCAATAACTTAAATGTCACCTTGTCATTAGCTAACTCATATGAACTAGTTATTTGACAATAACAATATCGAATGTGGGGCCATACTAGCTACAAGTCATATTTTTTTATTCTGTTTTAGCTAATTATTTGCCAATTCTTTTGTTTGCAAAATAATTCTTGTAGGAATGCCAGAAAGGATTATGAATCTGAGAAACCTATCCTATCCATCAGTTGTTCAGCTAACTTGGGATGAAGTGGAGTCTAATGCCGCATACTGTGTCACTGTAAGAAGGGATGGTCTGTTCCTGATAAGGTCGTGCCAACTGCTCGCTAGCTTCTCATTGCCTCGGGGCAATGCCACTCAAGTTGACACTGATGACACACAGTACGAGTTTGTAGTATCGGCTACTAACAATATTGGCACTGGTCCATCCTCTGCCTTATTTACCAATTTCTATTCAGGTAAGAGTTAAATCTACATCATTGTAGCTAGGTATTTGGCTATACTTTTTTTTATCAGCAGCTGGTTTCCGTTGCCGAATAAAGTATTATTATGATCAATCAAACATTTTGTAAATTCTCCCAATTGCACTATAGCTATCAATGTGAAGTAGACGCTATTGTGCTTAAAAATTGTTGACTGTTTAAGCTCGTACAATACATTCATAGCAGACTTGTAGTAGTTTATATAATTAACCCTCAGCGCGCATGCGCCCAGAGGGTTATTATAACAGTTTGAATATTGAAGTATAACAAGTAAAAGAATGAACTAGATAACTAGCTAAGCATGGCTACATCTTTCAAATAACTAAAACAACAACAACAACAACAACAATTAATGCTGTTGTGTTTGCTGCAGGTCTGCCCGACAGTGTCACAAATGTGAGTGTACATCCTCTGCCCAGTGCTACCCTCATCATGTGGGACTCTCTGGGGCATAACATCACTTACTGCATTAAAGTGACCAACTGTACTGGAGAAGTTTGTAGGCTGCTGGAACCTCGCTATGTTCTGAATGCAACCTGCCCTGAGGCTAGAATGCCTTATAGAGTTGCTGTGACAGCCGTGTCTGCTGTTGGAAGAGGACTTCCTTTTGTAGCCTCCCACGTATTACCTCGTGAGGAGTTATTGTTTGTTGTTGTTTTCAGCCTAGCTATTGAAAAAACCGCTCAACTTATGAGTGTGAATGACATAACTATTGAGGTGAAGATTATAAAGCTGAGAATAGGAGAGGGGAGGAGTTTAACTTTAGAGATAAGTAAAGTTAACAGAACAATAAGGGAAAGATGAGGTGATAAAGGTGATAAGGATTGAGGGAAAGACAGTAAGAATGTCAAATTACCTCTTGGTTACCTTGGCTAATTGCAGCCTCCTCTCATTATGTTTCCAGAGTGATTGTTTTATTGTTTGCTCCTGGATTAAGCCACTAGAAGTAGCTAATTTAAACTTGAGTTGTCTGAGCAAGTTAAAATGTGTGAATTGAGAGCAGACAGTCTTAAGACCAGCATAGTGGTTAGTATTAGTGGTAGTATTAGTTAAGACCAGCATAGTGGTAGTATTAGCATAGTGGTAGTATTAGTTAATACCAGCATAGTGGTAGTATTAGTTCTGATGCATTGTTTTCAGGACTGCCTGGCACTGTAAGGAATGTCAGTGTTCATCCCATGGCTTGTGCTGCCTTCATCACTTGGAGCTCCCTGGGCCCTGACATCCAATACTGCATAAACACTGTAATCTCCACTGTAGAAGAAGTCTGTGGGCTGGTAGAGCCTCACTATGTGTTAAATGTAACTTGCCCCGAGGCGAGAACACATTATGGCGTAACTGTGACAGCCGTGTCACATGTGGGGAGAGGATATCCTACAAAGGTTCTCCAGGTTGCAGTGTTACCTCTTCAAGTCACTGCCTCATTGGGTGAGAGCCAGCATGAAGAAGTACTTTCATAGTATGAAGCCTTCAAGCTAAGTAGAAAGGGGAAGATGGTTACTGTTACCACCGTTCTCTTTTCATTGTTCAAAGGCTAAAACAGTGAAATAATTAAGAACTGTAAGAACTATTATAGTTTTACTGGTATTATTTCAGAGTTACGTGCCAATGAGACTGAGACCACACCTCTGCTGACAAGAGAGCTTATAATTGTAATTGTGGTCTCTCTGTCTGCTATAAGTGAGTAGCTACAATTTTACAGAAACACAAGCTATAGATGTTCTTCTCTTCATTCAGGTTCTCTAATCCTTCTGGTCTGTTTACTGATAACGATATTTTTATGCTGCAAACTCTCCCAAAACCGGAAAGGTATAGTCACATTGATAATTAACCCTTTAAATTTGGTATGAAATTATTTTTTTAGTGCTCCGTTCAATTGTCAGTATTGACATGCTAGCATGTGATGCATACGGAAGTTGTAAAATGCCGCAGCCCGGAGACATGAAGTTTGCAATGGATGACAAAGGATGTAGACCACACTACGATGACATCTCAAATGCAGCTAAACCCGATCCTTTGTATGCTCATATCACATGACTCTGTCACTTCCTGCCATTGACGTTGTTAACAGTAGCTGCTGTTAGACTGTCAAACTTTTGTATACCACCATGTGTGAAAAGTGTAATCATTTGGGCTTTTTTTTTTTTAAAGCACAAGTATTTGATGGGGATGAGGTGAATGTTGCTTGAGCCAAGGTTCAGCAATGAAGAAAACATTACTTCAATGGTCTCACGAAATCCTTTACCTTTGCGTTTGGTAAAGGGTCTTGCTTAGAGAGACTACATTTACAGAACTTTTCTCTCAAGGAATACCTTACCCAATCTATTAAACGGAGGATTTCGTGCGTGATTTCATATGGGGTGTGTCCAATGTCAACAAATTACGACCATTTACCAAGTTTATAATATCACCTGGAGCAATAAGGACAGGGCTGTGGATTTTTGTAGGGTTTCACAATCCGAGTATCCCTGCAGCCATGTCAGGTTTTGCCCAAGAAACGAAGAGAAGTGAAGTGGCCGAACTCAGGTAAATTGGTTATTTGAAACGGCGTGATTGCTCTGGTTGTTCGACTTAACCTCGCTATTTAGCCGTAATAATTCTGTTCTACTTTGTCACTGTCTAGCTGTCATCTCTGATACTATCTTAGTAATAGTAGTAGCTCACTCAGATAGAGTAAATGTCTCTTACACAATGATTCCTTCTCATTTCCTGTGAGAATGACATAGTTTTGTTTATTTAGAACTCTTCTGAGGAACCCAGATGTGCAGAGGGATCCACGGCGGTATCTGCAGGCTGTCCAGAAGGTGATAGCATGCATGACCCTGGGCATCGATGTCTCCAAACTCTTCAGTGAGATGATAATGGTGAGAAATTGAAGTTATCACCCGGCAATTTACCACTCTGAATTTGCGTCCCTCCATCATATGTGCAAGTAACCCTCAGTGGGAATGCATGTGACGGCAATGGTACCAACTCTGTCTTTCTGTCATTAGTTGGAGATTTGAAGTGAACTCTATTACCGTGTCTTTATTTTTGACTCCATTTTTTTTCAGAAAGAATTGGGTTGTAATTTATGCCATTCACCCATATCCATACTTTACCAGAGAAGCCCCTAAAATTTGCATGGTCATCACCTGGTTAATAAAAATTTCAAAGGTGTAGGTTTATTGGTGGCTCCTGTAGTGGCTCATGCTGCAAGATTCAGTTTGTATTTCTAAAGTTGTGAAGGGATGGAGCAGCGAATGGTCACATAATTAGAGATAGCTAACTTTGTAATAGTGGGATGTAGTGGCGCCCAATCAGATTACAGTATCAATAATTAATTATAGGCGCTCCTTGAGATTCTACTGATGTGCACAAATTCAAATTGAACATATGTTTAGACACATTGCAAGTGAATCTTACAGAGAATTGTAAAGACAAATTAGACCGAATTCACTGAAGTGGCAAGCCTGAGCAGCAGCTTAAGTTTGTTGAAGTTAATTAGGATAAACCTTTTTTGTTATTCTTTCTAAGGGGTCCAGAAAGAGAGCCTGCTATCAGTGTTTACCAATTCTTCACAAAAACAAAACAAAACAAAAGCAAAAACAAAAGTTGTAACTCCAGTACAAATCCAATGTGGAGCGCTTTCCTTTCCCCACGCCCACACAAAGTGGCTAGGTAAAGGGGGGTTGGCTATGCCTTTTGTTAGTGAACAAGGGAATGGAAACTATCACTCATTCATTGGTAGACCTCACTGAGTCCCTTAAATGGAGGAACAATAAAAGCGTTGGTTCATACGTATTTCCTGGTCCCTACTAGATCTACTGAGCTGGCAACCAAGGTTGGGGTCAAATACTCTGAATACTATTTCAATTACAAATATAAATATATTTGAATTGCGTCACAATTCCAGTAGGTAAAGTGTTACTAGGAAAAACAGATTACACCTGATGAATACTACTGCTTTAAATATTTTGTCCTTTAAACAATATCTGCAGGGTTGAAACACTTTCTCGCTATGCTAAACAATCTTTGAACTGGCACTAAAGATACTGGACTGCTAAACTACACTGTAACTAGTGTTGCAAGTATGGGGTGGTTGTAGGCATGGTGATGATTTGGCAGGCTCAGTTGTTTGTCTCTATTACTTGACGGTG